>ENA-ORVB01000184-ORVB01000184.1-human-gut-metagenome-genome-assembly--contig:-NODE-184-length-55098-cov-14.9397_pt1 | contig 55098 bp, 29 predicted proteins | sample MGYA00242090_ERZ509231 | MGnify/ENA primary metagenome ERZ509231 (study PRJEB26280, sample SAMEA2338798) | human gut metagenome | biome: human gut; feature: human-associated habitat; material: faeces...
CCGCCAGCCGTAGCGGCGGGCCATCTCCTGCATCTCCCCGATATAGTCGGGATGGATGATGACGGCCGTTTCGGCAATGTCGGGGTGCCGTTCAAAGGCCGTCAGGCTGTAGGCCACCAGCGGATGGCCGGCCAGCGGGCAAAACTGTTTGGGCGTGTCGAGCCCCGTGCGGCGGCCGCTGCCGGCGGCCAGCACTACGGCAATATGTCGGGGGGTAGTTGTCATGATGATGTCTTGAAAATGGGTTCAAAAAAACAGATATGCGGCCCTGCGCCGGGCGGGACCGCATATAACCATTCGGGTTCACTCTTCCTTATTTTTCCTTGTGGCGCTTGGCCTTACCGCCGCGTTTGCCTTTCTTGCCGCCTTTCTTTTCCTTGACGGTGGGCGGCAGCAGGGCCACGGGCTGCTCGTCGGGGCGGCTGACCAGCTCGAAGTCAAGCTGGCGCTTCTCGAGGTTGGCGCGGGCCACCTTGATGCGCACCTTGTCGCCCAGCGAATACGTATGATGATTCTTGCGGCCGCGCAGGCAGTAGTTCTTTTCGTCAAACTCGTAGTAGTCGCCCTGCAGGTCGCGCAGCGGCACCATGCCCTCGCACTGGTTCTCGTCGATGGCCACGTACAGGCCGAATTCCGTCACGCCGCTCACCGTTCCGGCAAATTCCTGCCCCAGGCGGTCGGCCATGAATTCCACCTGCTTGTACTTGATGCTGGCGCGCTCGGCCGAGGCAGCCAGCTGTTCCATGGCCGAGGCGTGTTCGCAAAGCTCCTCGTACTTGTCCTTGCTCACCGAGCGTCCGCCGGCGGCGTAGCGGGCCAGCAGGCGGTGGACCATCGTGTCGGGGTAGCGGCGGATGGGCGAGGTGAAGTGGGTGTAGTAGTCAAACATCAGACCATAGTGACCGATGTTTTCCGTGCTGTACCGCGCCTTCATCATGGCGCGCAGGGCCACCGTCTCCACCAGTTCCTGTTCCTTCTTGCCCTTGACGTCGCTGAGCAGTTTGTTCAGGCTGCGGCTTACCTCCGTCTTGGTGCCCTCGGTGCGCAGGCGGTAGCCGAAGCGCGAAATAAAGCCGCTCAGTTTTTCCAGTTTTTCGGGGTCGGGCACGTCGTGAATACGGTAGGGCAGTACCTTGGCCTTCTTGCCCTTGGGCACCTTGCCCACGCTCTCGGCCACCGAGCGGTTGGCCAGCAGCATGAATTCCTCCACCAGCTTGTTGGCGTCCTTGGCTATTTTGACGTAAGTGGATATGGGGTGTCCCTTCTCGTCGATTTCAAAACGGATTTCGGCGCGGTCAAAGCCGATGGCGCCGTGTGAAAAGCGCCGCTTGCGCAGCTTTTTGGCCAGGCGGTTGAGCGTGACCAGCTCCTCGGCATACTCGCCCACGGGTTTGCCGTCGGGGCCGGGGCCCACCTTTTCGGGGTGTTCGCCCGGCAGGGCCAGGTCTTCGGCCGAGGCTTCGCCGTTCTGCTCCAGAATGGTCTGCACCTCCTCGTACGTGAAGCGGCGGTTGGAGCGGATGACCGTCTTGGCCAGGTGCCACGACAGCACGTCGCCCTCCTCGTTCATGCGGAACAGCGTGGAGTAGGCCAGCTTGTCCTCGTCGGGGCGCAGCGAGCAGATGTAGTTGCACAGCCGTTCGGGCAGCATCGGTATGGTGCGGTCAACCAGATAGATGCTCGTGGCGCGTTTCTGGGCCTCCTTGTCGATGATGTCGCCCTCGTGCACGTAGTGTGACACGTCGGCAATGTGTACGCCCACCTCCCATGTGCCTGCATCTATGCGGCGTATGGAGAGCGCGTCGTCAAAGTCCTTGGCGTCGTGCGGGTCGATGGTAAAGGTCGTTACCTGGCGCACGTCCTCGCGGCGGGCTATCTCCTCGTCGCTGATGACGTCCGAAATCTTGTCGGCAGCCTCCTCCACGGCTTTGGGATATTCATACGGCAGGTTGTATTCGGCCAGAATGGCGTTCATCTCCGTGTCGTTGTCGCCCGTCTTGCCCAGAATGTCGATGACCTTGCCGATGGGGTTCTTGGCGTCCTGGGGCCATTCAATGATTTTCACTACGGCCTTGTCGCCCGTCTTGCCGCCCTTGAGCTTGTCTTTCGGTATGAAAATGTCGTTGGCCAGCGCGCGGTCTTCCGTAATCAGGAAAGCATAGTGCTTGTCCACGTGCAGCTTGCCCACAAAGGTGTCGTGGCTGCGTTTTACAATTTCGATGACCTCGGCCTCGCGGGTGTGTCCGCGGCGTCGGGCCAGCATCGTCACGCGCACGCGGTCGCCGTTGAGGGCGCGGTGGGCGTTGCGCTCACATACCAGTATGGGCTGCCCGCCGTCGTCGGGCAGAAAGCTGTTGCGCCCGTTGCGCTTGCGTACAAACGTACCCTCCATCACCTGCGAGCGCACGGCCAGGCGGTAGTGTCCCTGTTTGTCGGTGGCCAGATAGTCGTCGAGCACCAGCTCGTTGAGCACGTCCATCGTCAGCATCTTGGCCGGGTGTGTCGTAGCGCGTATTTCATGGAAAAGGTCCTGTATGTTATATTCCTCCTGAGCGTGTTGTTCAAAAAATTTCAGGAGCAGTTCGGTTATTTCCTTCTTGGTCAGCCTGCGGCCGCCCTTTTTGCTTTTCTGTCCCATGTCGGTTTGGTATTAAGGGTCATTACTTTCTACAAAAATAGCGCTTTTTTTGTTCTCTTACAAGGGCCGGGCGGCCTATTTGCAGGCGGTTGGAGGAATAAAAAATGCAAATTCGTTTGTCCTGACAACAAACCGGCGCCTGGAAAATAACAGCCGGCTTGTTGAAGAAAAAAGGTGCCGGTTTGTTTTTCCAGTACGCATGGCTTTTGTGCGGAGCTTCACACATTAATATATAGTATCCGCGTGGGCAAGATAAAAAAACAAGGAAATCTGCCCGGGCGTGACATGGATTTCCGGAAACGTCCGTTTGGGGGGTATTCAATTATCAATAAATTCCGTAACAACACAAATTCCTTGCAAAAATTATCGGCCGTACGATAAAATTCCGTAGCTTTATGCTCCGGAAGCATAAAGCCGTTCGTTCGGATGTGGTAAACAGCCATTATGAATCGATTACGTTCGCCGCTATCTTCCGGATAATCAAATAAATATATTGACCTTTAATCGAATCTGTGTCAGAATTGTTACCTATGAAAACAACGTTTCAAACCCTGGCCTGCGTCCTGCTGTTATCTACTTCGGCAGGCTATGCGCGCCCCCAGCATCCGTTTCCCCACAAAAAGGAAATCTATAAAAAAGGATGGATTGACTTCAACAAAAACGGGAAAAAAGACATTTATGAAGACCCCACACAGGACATTGAGAAGCGAATTGACGACCTGCTTTCACAGATGAACCTGGATGAGAAGACTTGCCAGCTGGCCACCTATTACGGTTACAGGAAAGCCCTCAAGGACAGTGTGCCTACCGCTGAGTGGAAAACAAATATCCTGAAAGACGGAATAGCTAATGTAGACGAGCACCTGAACAAGGAAATCGGAGATCCGAACACCTTGGCTACGGCACTGGCCGAGACCCAGCGCTTCTTTGTGGAGTACACCCGATTGGGTATTCCTGCCGACTTTACCAACGAAGGCATCAGAGGCCTGAATGCCCGGAGTGCCACCAGCTTTCCGTCGATGAACGGGCTGGGATGCACCTGGGACAAGGAACTGGCCTACCGGCAAGGTGTCATCGAAGGCCGTGAAGCCCGTGCCATGGGCTATACCAACATTTATGCCCCTATTCTGGATGTGGCAAGAGACCAACGCTGGGGGCGGTGGGAAGGCGCAATCGGCGAAGATCCCTATCTGGTGGCACGTATCGGCGTGGCCATGAGTAAAGGCATACAGAGCCAGCGGGTGGTATCCACGCCCAAGCACTATGTCGGATACGGCGACTGCAAGGCGGCCCGCCAGTGGGATTCGCGAACCGACCCGCATGTCACTCCTTCGGAAATGTACTATATCCATGAGTATCCCTTCCGGAAAGTTTTTCAGGAAGCAGGCGCTTTGGGCGTAATGTGTGCCTATAACGATTACGACGGCGTACCCATGGCCGGCAATTACCATTATCTGACAGAAGTGTTGCGCAAAGAAATGGGCTTTAAGGGGTATGTCGTATCAGACAGTTACGCCATCGGCCGGCTGAACGGCGTACACAAGGTAACCCCCAACTTCAAGGAATCCGGGCGTAAAGCCATAGAGGCCGGTTTGAACGTGCGTACGGAGTTCAACGACCCTACTGAATACATTACAAATATCCGGGAATTGGTGAAGGAAGGCCGGCTTTCCATGAAAAGAGTGGATGAAATGGTCAGAGATGTGCTGTATGTCAAGTTCTGGCTGGGGTTGTTTGACAATCCCTATACCGGATCGACCAGAAAGGCTTCCGACATCGTTTCGTGTGAGGAACACCTGAACACGGCCTTGCGGGCTTCACGCGAATGTCTCGTACTGCTGAAGAATGCCGACAACATGCTCCCCTTCCATACCCGGTATCGCAAAATCGCCGTCATCGGCCCCAATGCCCATTCGAAAGACTACATTCCGGCACATTATGGCCCGATGGGCTTTCAACGCTTCTTTAGTGTAGTTGACGGTCTTAAGAGCGTTTATAAGCATGATGATGTGGAAATCAATTACGTTAAAGGCATTGATATCGTAAGCCCGGGATGGCCCGAAAACGAACTGATGTGCGACACCCTGACGGCCGGCGAGCAGCAATCCATACAGGAAGCCGTAGAGCTGGCGCGCCGCAGCGACGTTGCCGTACTGGTGCTGGGTGACAACCAACGCACCTCAGGCGAGAGCCGTACGCGCAGCAGCCTTGATTTGCCCGGACATCAGGAACAGCTGCTGGAGGCCGTGGTAAGGACCGGAAAACCCGTCGTGCTGGTACTTATCTGGGGGCGTCCCGCCACCATCAACTTTGCCGACCGTTATTGTAAAGGTATTCTGGCAGCCGGATATCCGGGCGCGCAAGGCGGCCTGGCCATTGCCGAGGCTCTGAAGGGCGATTACAACCCGGGAGGAAAACTCACCGGGACCTGGCCCAAAACGGTCGGGCAACTTCCGATGAACATTCCGACCAAACCCAATGCCAACTGGGAACCGATGCAATACCGCTCTGCTGCAAACAAAGGACTGCTGTACTGCTTCGGACATGGGCTGTCCTATACCACATTCCGTTATGACAACCTGAAAATCGACAGTATTCATTCCCAGACGGCCCACGTTAAAGTGACGTGCCGGGTAACCAATACCGGAAGTGTGGCCGGCGATGAAGTGGTGCAGCTGTATGTCAACGACGTGGTAAGCTCAACCACTACTTATGAAAAGAATCTCAGGGGATTTGAGCGTATTCATCTGCAACCGGGCGAAAGCCGGGAAGTTAGTTTCAGCATCGTACCCGACGACCTGATTCTCATTAACGAAAAGAAGGAACGGGTAGTGGAACCCGGTGAATTCAGAGTGATGGTAGGAAGTTCATACGACGATATCCGGCTGAAAGACAGTTTCTTCTATCGGTCCGACACCACAGACGGAAATGTCCAGTCGGCCAACAAGGGCAAGATGATTGACGAATCGAATTTCAGGGAAGAAAAAGAATAACACACATATATTATATTTAGCAACAGGTTCTGGATGGTTGTTACCGTCGTTCAGAACCTGTTGCTCATATAAAAGATGAAACATGCTGAATCTGTCCCGATGAGTAAAAATCAATTGTCGTGAAACACGGGAGTAGAAAATATTCGCTAATTTTACGAAGTTGAAACTCGTATGTCAGTCAGATACTGCGTGAAGCAACTTACCTTAAATTAATACTTATATATGAGATTAAAACGAATCTTTGTCACCCTTTGCCTGGTGAGCTTCATCGGACAACTTTTTGCGCAAGAACGCATCCAAATCAAGTATGGTCCCTATCTGCAAAGCACTAAAGAGACTGAAACTACCATTGTATGGGTAGCTAACAAACCTTCTGTCGGTTGGGTGGAACTGGCACCGGACGATGGCACTCATTTCCTTCAAGTGCCCCGTGAGAGATTTTACGATACAAAAAACGGCATCAAGAACACCGCTTCAGTACATAGTGTCCGGCTGACGGGCCTGAAGCCGGGTACTTCCTACCGTTACCGCATTTGCGTGCAGGAGGTGCTGTCACATAAAGGTACCGAAGTGATTTACGGAAAAATAGACGGCACGGATATGTGGTCGCGCGAGCCCTATCGGTTTACGACAAACGACAGACGAAAACCAGCTACGTCATTCGTTATGCTGAATGACATTCATGGCCGTACGGCCGACATACCCCGCCTGCTGGATGCAGCGAAATTCAGGGAGACCGATTTCGTTATTTTTAATGGAGACATGGTGTCACACTCCAGTACGGAGGAACAGCTGTTTAACAGCTTTATGAATAAAGCCGTAGAGTTGTTTGCCTCAGAAAAAAACATGTATTACGCACGTGGCAATCATGAGACACGCAGCACCTTTGCTACCTTTTTTCAAAATTACTTTTCCGTAAAAGAACCGCACCTGTATTTTACCATGCGCCAGGGCCCTGTATTTTTCATCTTTTTAGACACCGGAGAAGATAAGCCGGATGCCGACATCGACTACTGTGGCATTACGGACTACGATAATTACCGGACAGAGCAGGCTCAATGGCTGGAAGCCGTTGTTGCATCGGAAGAGTTCAAGCAAGCTCCTTACAAGGTGGTTGTCGGACACATGCCGCCCGTGCCTTGGGAAGGTACCATGTGGCACGGTCCTTGGGAAATCTTGCAAAAGTTCGTCCCTGTGCTGAACAAGGCTGGAATCGACTTGATGTTGTGCGGGCACTACCACGTTGACAAACCGGGATTCTATTATTATCAACCCACGGAGCAAATGGAGTTTCCCGTGCTGGTCAACGAAAGCGTAACTGTGTTGCGAGGCGATGCCGATGCGGAGAATCTGACCGTAGAAATAAAAGATTCTACCGGTAAGAGCTTGTTTTCCAAATCGATTCCTTGCAGGATGTAATAATAAAAAAACATTTATCTGTCGTTTATCATGAAAGGGAGAATTGTAGTTTTAATAAGTCTTGCGTGGCTGTTTTTCCTGGCAGGGCATGCCCAAGAGCAGGTAAACAGTGAAGTAAAGAAAGTGTATGTCGTGTTCAAGACTCATTTGGATGTAGGATTTACCGACCTGAGTTCGAAAGTGGAATACAACTATGTTCACGAATTCATACCCAAAGCTTTGGATGTGGCAGAAAGATTGAGAAAAGACGGACAGGGCGAACGTTATGTCTGGACAACCGGCTCGTGGTTGATATGGAGGTATCTGCAAACAGCCTCTCCGAAAGAGGTGAAAAGGTTGGAGAAAGCCATTGCCAGGGGTGACATTGTATGGAATGGGGTACCCTATACGGTAGAATCCGAATCCATGAATCTGGATTTGTTTGAAACTTGCCTGTCGCTGACCCGAAAACTGGATAAGAAATACGGCAAGCATACCATTGCCGCAAAGATGACCGACGTGCCGGGACATACCCGTAGCATCATTGCTCCAATGAACCGGGCAGGTATTCAGTTTCTGCACATCGGTGTAAATTCAGCCTGTCCGGTGCCCGACGTTCCGGCTTTTTGCCGTTGGCGTGATCCGGACGGTAACGAACTTATCTTGGCCTATCAGCAGGATTACGGGACAGAAAGCTTGCTCCCGGATGGTCAGACCGCGGTTGCCATAAACTTTACAGGAGACAACCACGGTCCGCACAGCTATGAAAGGGTAAAGGCTATTTATGCAGATTTGCGGAAACGTTATCCGAATGCCAGGCTGATTGCCTGTTCATTCAACGAAATAGCCAAGGATTTGCTTAAATGCAAAGAACAGCTCCCGGTTGTTACTTCCGAAATTGGCGATACATGGATTTACGGTTACGGCAGCGCTCCCATTCGTATGGCAAAATTCCGTGCACTTTCAGTCTTGTATTCCCAGTGGTTAAAGGATGGCAAACTGAAAAGAGGCAGTGACGAGGATTTGAACTTTGCCGTGGAATTGGGACTTATCGGCGAACATACGCAAGGTATGGATATTAAGACCCATTTGCAGAACTGGGACAAATACGACATGGACAAATTTATTCCGGCCCGCCGGACTGCCCCGTTCCTTAAAGTGGAACAGTCATGGAAAGAAATAGATGCTTACATCGACCAGGCCATTGCCCTGCTGCCCGAAACCTTGCAGGCTGAAGCCCGGGCAACTGTAAAGAGAGCTGAAAGTATTGACGTTCCTGCGTTTACTGACGCTGCAAGGAATGGCGATTATGCCAACTGGCAATGTAGCTTGTTGGCGAACGGCCGTTTGAAAATCGGAGGGCTTTCCTATCAGCAGTTGGATGACAGAGACTATGCCAATTTCCTGGATAACTATCTGCGTAACCGTTATGACTGGGCGTTGTACGACCTCAGTAAAATCGGACTGAAAGATTCCAAAGCAACCAGTACCTTATTATATGCACAGGTAATTAAACAGGAAGTCAAACAAGAAACGCAGGGAACACGTATGCTTTATGAATTGGCCTTCCCGACTTCTTCTCGGATTGACGCGCGCTGTTACCCTGAGAAGATTTATGTCAACTGTCTTGACGCCAAGGACGGAACGAGGGCTGAACTTTCCATAACTCTGGTTAACAAACCGGCAGTGCGTCTGCCGGAATCCTACTGGCTCTCGTTTAATACAGCCGACATTGTTTCCCTCGTGGCTGAAAAGCTGGGAGAGCCCGTCGATTTGCTTGATGTGGTAGAAAAAGGCAACCGGCAGATGCATGGCATTGATCGTTATGTGGATATGATTACGACCAAAGGAACTGTCCGTATCTGGAGCAGAGACGCTTTTTTAATTAATGTGGGCGAACCGCGAGGTTTGAATTATTCCACCCAATATCCTGACAAACGAGGCGGTATTCATTTCAATTTGGGTAATAACTTGTGGAATACGAATTTCAGTATGTGGTGGGAAGGATCCATAACCTATCATTTTACTATTGAATGGATTAGACCGTTCTCCCAATAGGTAAGAATGTAAGCAAATTAGGGCTTTTGCAGGCCGTTCGTCTTGCATAAATATTTAACTCACTGATGGATGCTGTCTGTTATGTGAAAATAATATCGAATAGGTAAAAAAAAAGAGACATTTTTTTTTGCTTTCGAAAATAATCATTAATTTTGGAGCGATATAAATTTAATACTAACCAAAAATCCTAACGTTATGAGGAAATTGAGCTACTTATTTTCCTTGCTTGTTCTCTCCATTGTATGTGGCGGAACAGCATGGGCAGATGATGGCAAATACTACTCAGCCGGAACAGTCGTGACCAGCGTTGATCAGATTAAGGAAGGTGTGGATTATGCCCTTAAAGGAACGGGTGAGAGTCCTTGCTCTTCTACGTATCTGAACGTGGTTATGGACGGCAATGGTGGTTCTGCCTCTCTGACCAGTGATTGTATTTATCAGTTTGAAAGTGCTGGTACAGTTGACGGAAAACCTGCTTTCTATCTGAAGCAGAAGTCAAACGGCATGTACTTGCGCAAACCGGGAAAACCCACAGATGCAACTTTCGGTTATCCCAACGAAGGAACTCCTGATGGTTGGGGTTCAGATTACTTGGCCTTGACCAGTGATAAGAACGACGCATGGCAGTTCTGGGCAGGTGTGGCACAGTCTACCGACGAAAACGATCCTTTCTATTATAATAAAGGAACGGAAGGTAAAGAAGTTATGTTCGTATTTACCTGTACTACGGTTCTGACCGGTGATGATGCTGGTGATGGCGCTTACCGTTATTTGTCAAGCTGGGCAGCAGGACACAACATCATGCAGTATGTGGATACGAACGTATGGAATCTGTGGACAGACATTTCAGAAATCGTAGGAACGGCCAAGTTGACGTTGTTGCTTTCTAAACTGTTGCCTGCCGGTCCGGAAGGAACATTTACTCCTGGAGTAAATCCTGGTGCTGTATCACAGGACGCTTATAATAAGTTGAATGAAGTGTACAAAAAATGCCAGGCATTCATTGACGGAGGTGGTACTTCTGAGGATGAGGCAAACGCTCTTTGCGTTGAGTTGCAGGCAGCCTATGACAATTGTAAGAATGCTACCGTAATGGTTGAAGCCGGCAAATATTATTTCATTACCGGTAACAAGGGACGCTCTAACACTACAGGTAAAGGTACAATCTATAGCGATGGTTCAAACTGGAAGTGGGATTATGCCGCTTCTCCTGTAACTGACCTGAAATATGCCGTTAAGTTGGAGAAGGGTTCAACTGACTCTACTTTCTACATCAAGAGCCCGATTAATGATACTTATATGGAGGCCATCAATGGTAATTCCAATACCATTAAGGCTGTAGCTAAAGGCAAGGCTGCCGATTATATTATCGGTCATAGTAGCGGTTCTTATTTCTATATGACTAATGCCGGAATTTCTCAGGGCGTGCATGCTGCGCTAGCCGGTATGGTATGTGTAGGATGGAACTATACGAAAGATGCTTCTCAGTGGGTATTCCAGACTATTTCTGATGATATGATCGAAAAGATCGATTCTATAGCTAATCAGGTCAAGTTGAATGCTACTTTGAACAGCGTTTATAGCGATGCTTCTACGGCTTACAGCAACAGCCGCGCATATACCAGCGATGCTACTCCTGACAACAATTATACATCACACGGATTGCTGACAGACGCTTCTCAGATCTTCACCAGCAAGTTGGTGGATACTTCAATTGAAGGTTCAGGTCTGGATTGCTTGCTCAATGGTGTTTTGGCTGGTGGATCAGAATACATCCACAGTACTTGGCAGACTGCTGACGCTCCTAACCACTATCACTTCTTCGGAGCCGACTTGAAGAAGGCCGTAAGTGCTGTTACCGTGAAGTACAGCCGCCGTATGTCTGTTGATGCATGGAAGACCGGTCAGCTTTCATATCCGACCAAGATGAGAGTTTATGCCGCTAACGATACGACTACGGCTACTGGCGACTGGACATGGGTTGGCGATATGACCCCGGCATTTGTTGCTGAAGATTCAACCTTGGCTGGCTCTATTGACTTGGGTGGAAATTATCAGTATGTTCGTTTCGATGTTATTGCTACCGGAAACAACGGTTCTGTAACCAGCAGCACGATTCCGGGTGCTAAGGCATATCCGTTCTTCTACATGAGCGAACTGGGTATCTATGAAGCTACCTACGATGCAGCCAACTCTCCGTTCTCTCAGGTACCTGAGGCTGACGGAAAGGCATTGGAAGATGCCTTGAAGGCTGCCCGTCCTGAAATTCTGGAAGAAAAGGCAACCCAGCCGACTATCGACGCCCTCCAGGACGCATACGACAAGTTCTGCGAAAGCTATGCAGATCCGCAGCTTGCCCGCGATGCTTATGACAAGGCTCAGACCATGCTCGACAGCGCCGTAGTAGGTACGAAACTGGGTCAGGTAAGCCAGGAGGCTTATGACAACTTGAAGAGCGTTATGGCAACTTGCAAAGACAAGATCCAGAACGTGATGACTATGGAAACTCTGACTGAGGTACTGAACAGTCTGGAAGAGGCTTGCAACAAGTTGGTTGCTTCAGCCGTAATGCCTGCCGCAAACAAGTATTACTATATTCTCAGCACTGGTAACGCACTGAAGAATACGGCTATTGCCGCAGCTAACAATAAGGACGGCCAGCGTCTGACGATGGGTGCCCGCACTGCTGATGGAGCTTTCGATGAGGCTACAGCTATGAGTAACTATGAATTTGTATGGTTGCTTGAGCAGGATGAGGATGGCAAACAGTACTTGCGCAACGTTGGAACCGGTTTCTACATGAACGGTAATACAACAGCCAATCCGAGCACTACTGCTGCCAGAACTCCGGTCAAGGTGGTTTATGGAAAGGCCGGCCAGTTTAATATCGTTATTCTGGAGAATGACTCTACTGAAAGCGGTTCAATTTATTTGAACAATAACGCCAGCAATGTGAACAAGTATTTCTTGGACGACAATTGCTACTATGCATTCCAGGAAGTGAACTTCGGAGATGAGCCGTTTACTTACGTAAATGTTTCTGAAGGATGGCAGTTCAAGTGCTTGCCGTTTGCTGTAACCGGATGTTCTAACGGTACAATGTATAAGGTTTTGGGTATCAACAGCAGCAACCAGCTTGTGCTTCAGATTGCTGATGTTGTAGCTCCGGGTGAACCGTTCGCTTATCGTTTGGATGATGATTCTGAAGCAACCGAGGATGACTTCGGTGTTGATCTTTCTCAGGGCTTGGTAAGCGAGGGTAAAGTTGTTAACGGTGTTGAAGGCCTCTTGAGTGGAATTACCCTTTCAGAAGGTGGATATGGCGTTCTTTCAGGTACTGCTGATACGCTTACCGTAACAACCGGTTCTAAGGTTATTGGTAACAATAGCGCAATCGTAACCAAGAGTGTTCCTGTAATCGACGAAGAAGGTGACTATGTACTTGAGATTGACGGTACTATCACCGGTGTTGAAACAGGTATCGAAGGAATCGTGATTGTTCCGAAGGATGGCAAGATTTATGACTTGCAGGGTCGTCGTGTAACGAAACCGGGCAAGGGTGTTTACATCATTGATGGTAAGAAAGTTTTCTTTAAATAAGTAAGTACTTAGGTTTATAAGAAACACTTGAAAATAGGCAAGCCCTCTCCGCTTCACCCGGAGGGGGCTTGTTGTATATTGCGGGCCGGCTGGTAACAATATTTTTTTCAGTTCGTGCAAAAGTCCTTATGGAGAGCGGGTTAACGCAAAATAGAGGGGAATTACTGAGGTTGCAACAGTATCAAACAGCGTCACTCACTTTTATCAGGGCGTTAATTTTGCATTGTCAGCGCTGATAAAAGAACAGGAGGCGCTCCGAAACCTCAAGTAAACGGAGCCTAGTTTAACCATTTAAAAAGAAAGAATTATGTTGAAGTACAATGTAGTGGCACGTAAGAATCCGCAAACCAAGGAATTGTTGTATTATGCCCAGCTGGTGCCGGTTACGGCGGTTGGATTATCGGCTTTGGCCGCAGCCATCAGTAATGAATGTACGGTGACGATACATGATATAAAGGCTGTGTTGTCAGCTTTGGAGGAAAAAGTGATTTCGTATCTGCAGAGTGGCATGTCAGTACGTTTGGGTGATTTGGGCTCTTTTCATCCTACGGTCAATAGTCGTGGTGCAGCAACTCCGGAGGAATTTAGCAGTACCAATCTGCGTGGGGTAAAGGTTGTTTTCAGTAAAAGTAGTGCCATGAGGTATGGCTTTTCGTTGAAAAATCCCAATCTCCAACTGGTGAGAAACGAAAATGGAGTAGAGGAAAGTGAGCAGGCATAAATATTTTGAAGAATACGTACCGTTGAAAAGCAGAAGAAATGACCGAGAAACGTAAGAATATTTGGAATATAGTAGTGCAAGTATTGTTGTCAGCATTAACGGCTCTTTCGGGGTTGCTGGCAGGTTGTCAGTGGATGCAATAGTTTGGGCAGTATAAGAGTTCCGGCATGCTTGTCTTTGAATTTCGGACAGGCATGCCGGCATGTTTCGGTAGGGGCGAAATGACGCGGTCGGACGCCGACTCGATGCTTTTAAGTCTGCTGATTTGCGGCTTGCTCAAGAGCTTTCCGTGCAGGTGTTTGAGATCGAAGGAGTTGATTTGCTGGCGTATGCGGCTGATGTATTTTTCAACGTGTAGTCCGGGGGTAGCCGGAATGGTAAACGCAACAATCACACCGGCAATGGTGGCATGTACGCCGCTTTGCATGAAAAGATACCATAGCAGCATGCCCAGCCAGAGGTATAGCCAGCGGCGCCGAATGTTACAGAGGTTGGCTATGATGAGCAGAAGCAGTACGCCCCCGCCAGCCAGCAGCCATGACAGGGAAAGATGGGATGAATAGAATATGGCTATTACAAGTATGCCGCCAATGTCGTCAACAACGGCAAAAGCAGTCAGAAATACTTTCAGGCTCAAGGGAACTCTTTTTCCAAAGAGGCTCAGAACACCCAGCGAAAAAGCTATGTCGGTAGCCATGGGGATAGCCAGCCCTGTTGCTCCGGGGGTATGGCGGGTGAGCAGTGCAAAGAGTGTCACCGGAACAATCATTCCGCCGACGGCAGCAATGATAGGCAAGAGGGCTTGTCGCAAGTTGGACAACTCGCCAACCAGTATTTCACGTTTGATTTCCAGTCCTACACTAAAAAAGAAGATTGCCATTAGCGCATCGTTGATGAAGCCGGTCAGGGTTAGCGGATGCCCGCCGTGACTGAACAGGTTGAATGAACCTATTTGGAGGGCTATAGGCTGTTGGAAAAACTGAAAATATTGGTCAGCCCAGGGCGAATTGGCTAAAAGCATGGCCACGACAGCTGTAAAAATAAGTAGGATTCCGCCATTTATGTGATAGCGTGTGGCACTCAAAAAGGAAAAGGCAGTGTGGATGATTCTTTCCATGATAAATAAAGAATATGGTTTATGCCACTATGGCATAAGCGTTTGAAATTCGTTCGCAAAAGTACGAATTTTTAAGAATGTTTCCAAACCTGTTTGGAGAAGTCATACAATAAAATCCGTCTGCGTTTGGATGCAAACGGATTTTATGATGATATAGGGTTATGCGTGTGGACCGCCGTGAGGGGGAGGTGGTGGCATGGGATTCCAATGCGCATCGTGGCGATGGCGTTTCTTGGGCTTTTTAGGTTTTTTCGGTTTCTTGTGTGGGATGGGTTTGTAGTGTCCCGGTGGGCCGGGAGGCGGTAATGTCTGGCATGAATTCATGCCCAAACAAAGGCTAAGCGAAAGCAATAAAAGAAGAAGTTTGGTTTTCATGATGATTGCGTATGACTGTTATGATTATTGATGTCTATGTAATATTTTGCATTAAAGATACAAATAAATTAGTGGAAAGTACGGATAATTTGCTGTAAAGTCGGATTATGCAGGTTGTTTTTGTAGAAAATATACGACGGATTTCTTCTTCTTCAGTCAAGAGGTAAGAAATCCGTCGTGTAGTTGGTTAAATATATCAGAAGTTGCTTTTGGGAAATAATACTGTTTTACAGTAGTCGGCGGCTAAGGTATCGTACAGGATACCAAACCGAAAGGAATCCGACTAAGACAACCGTAGCAAATACCAAAAGAATGTCCCATCCGTGTACGCTGACAGGGTATGCGTCAATGATGAAGTTGCCGGAGGAGTTGCCCAGCTTGAGCCAGCCAAAGGTGCGTTGGCCCCAGCATACCGCCAGTCCGAGAACGATGCCGATTGTTGCTCCAAAAAGTGAAATCAGACGACCTTCGAAGAGGAAAATCTGTCGTATCTGATGGTCGTTTGCTCCAAGGTTGCGCAGCGTTTCCACGTCCTTTTTCTTGTCAATAATCAGCATGGAGAGGGAGCCGACTATATTAAAGCAGGCAATAAGGACGATAAAGGTGAGAAACAGATAGGCCATAACCTTTTCTATGTTCATAATCTTGAAGATGTCTTGCTGCTGTTCGTAGCGGTCGAGCACCTTGTAGCTGTTTCCCGTGATTTTTTTCAATTCTTCTTTGGCTTTCCGGATGTCAACGCCGTCTTTCAATTTCAATTCCAGTGAGGTAATCATTCCCTGTCGCTCAAACAGTCGACGGGCAAAATCAATGGAGGTAATCAGGTAGCTGTTGTCGTATTTTTTCTGATTGACGGAAAACACCACACCCGGCGAATATACTGAATCGATGCTGAAACTCTCTATGGGATTCATCATGTTTATCTGTTCGCCATTGCGTGGGGCACAGATGACGAGCGGGTGGCTGTAGGTTACGCCGTCGCCCATTTGGGCCGCCAGCTGAATACCAGGAATTCCGAAAGGCAGGTTCGCCGTTTGCAGGCGATATTCGCCGTCGCCGTACAGAATGTTTTTTATGTCCGACGTATGTTGGAACTGATCGTCCACGCCTTTTACGGTAATCATGATCTGGCGGTCGCCGTAGAGGGCCAGGGCATGGTCTTCAACACAGGCCGATGCCGCTTCGATTCCAGGCCATTGCTTGACGCGCTGCAGGATGGGATCGTCGGCAGCCGCCGTTTTTCCGATAGCCGGGACTACTTTGATCTGAGGGTCAAACGAGGTAAAGAGCGAGGCTACCAAATCGCGGAAACCGTTGAATACCGACATGACACAAACCATGGCCATGGCGGCCAGGGCTACGCCGCCGACAGAAATGCCCGAAATGATGTTGATGGCGTTGTGACTCTTTTTTGAGAACAGGTAGCGCCGTGCAATGTAGAATGGAAAAATCATTTCTTCAGCAGTTCGTCAATATGTTCAATGTAGTCTAAAGAGTCGTCTACAAAGAATTTCAGTTCCGGAATAATTCGTAGTTGGAAGCGAAGGCGCTGTCCCAGTTCATAGCGGACGGCTTTCACGTTGTCGTTGATGTTTTTGATGATTTCCTCGCCGCGGTTGGAGGGGAAGATGCTCAGATAGGCCCGGCATACGCTCAGGTCGGGACTGATGCGGACGGCGCTTACCGATACCATGACGCCATGCATGGATTTGGTCTGGAGCAGGAAGATTTCGCTCAGTTCCTTCTGTATCAGTCGTGATATTTTTTGTTGTCTTGTCGTTTCCATATTTTGTTCGTAAATAGTGTATGGTTACAAAGATAGGCTTGTTTTCTGATTTATTCGGCCATACCCGTCGTGAAATTTTCTTCTTTTTTACGGATTAGCGTGAGTCCGTCGCGCAGGGGCAGGATGACGGTTTCTACGCTTTGGTCGTTGGCCACCATGTCATTGAAAGCTCTTATGCCCTGCGTTTGTGCGTCACGATCGTAGGCCGGGTCAATGACGTGTCCGTACCATAGCGTATTGTCAGCCAGGATGAATCCGCCGGGGCGCACCAGCGGAAGCACCAGCCGGTAATAGTCGGTGTAGTGTCGCTTGTCGGCATCAATGAATACGAGGTCAAAGGCAGCCTGTCCCAGGGTCGGAATCATTTCCTCCGCTTTTCCGATGAGGGGCCTTACCCGTTTCCCGTAGGCCGATTCGGCCAGATTCTCATGTATCAGGTCTTCCAGTTCGTCATTGACTTCGATGGTATATACCGTGTCGTCGTCCGAAGCCAGTCCTTCGGCCATACACAAGGCGGAGTAGCCCGTAAAGGTGCCCAGCTCCAGCACCCGGTGGGGCCGAATCATGCTTACCAGCATTTTGAGCATGCGGCCCTGCAGATGTCCGGACACCATTTGCCCGTTCACCAGCCGCAGGTGGCTGCGGCGGTCAATAAGGCGCAGCGTGTCGCTCTCGGGCGAGATGTGTGCCAGGATGTACGCTTCCAGTTGTTCGTTCAGTTCGGTGGTCACGGGGCGGGTATTCAGGGCTTAAAACGGGAATGTGTCGGGGCTGTCGTTCTCAAACAGGTTTTTTACCGTATTCATTTCCATGAATGACGTGCGCTGTTCCTTGCGTTGACTGCCCAGATAGCAGATGCGGTCCTCAGGTTTGAGCAGGCCGTCGCCCAGCAGTTTGCGCAGGGCGGCCAGCAGGAATTCGTGGCCGTAGCTCTTGATGGGCATATAGATGGCCGAAACGCCGTATGAGAGGGCCAGGTGGCGCACGGTGTGCGGCTGGTAGCAGATGGCCAGGATGGTACATTGCCCGCGGAACGATGACACGTAGCGTGCCGTGCGGCCCGTATAACTGTCCATGATGATGGCGCGCAGCTGCATCTTGTGGGTGGCGTTAACGGCTTCCTTGGCAAAGAATTCGGTCATGTCGCACGAATCCGACAGCGGCAGACTGACGTCATTGTTGTCGGCAAATACGTCCTTTTCGGCCTGCATGGCAATGTCTACCATGGTCTTTACGGCCTCTACCGGATAGCTTCCGTAGGCCGTTTCGCCGCTCAGCATCAGGGCGTCGGCACGCATATACACGGCGTTGGCTATGTCGGTCACCTCCGTACGCGTGGGGCGCGGGTTCTTAATCATGCTTTGCAGCATCTGTGTGGCTACGATTACGGGCTTGTGTGCCTTGATGGCCTTGTCCACAAGGCGGCGCTGGATACCCGGTATGTATTTCTGGTCTACTTCAATGCCCAGGTCGCCTCGGGCCACCATAATGCCGTCGGCCACTTCCAGAATCTCGTCGATGTTGTCCACACCTTCCTGGTTTTCTATCTTGGCAATGATGCGGATGTCGCTCTGGTGCTCATCCAGTATTTTCTTGACTTCAAGTACATCTTCCTTGGAGCGTACAAAAGAGTGGGCGATAAAGGCCACGTCCGCCTCGATGGCAAAGAGGATGTTGTTGCGGTCGCGCGGAGTCAGTGCCGGCAGGTTGATGCGTACGCCCGGCACGTTTACGCTTTTTCTGGCCCCCAGGGTGGCTGCGTTTTCAACCCGGCAAATCAGGGCTTCGTCGGTCTTGTCCTCAACAATCAGGCCCAGGTCGCCGTCGTCAATCAGGATGTGGGCGCCGATGTTGACGTCGGCCACGAAGTCCGGATAACTTACGGCAATGCAGTCGTGGGTGGTTATGCTTTCGGGCGAACCGATGACCTGTACCTGCTCGCCGCGGGCAAAGGGTATGGGCTCCTCACACACGGTGGTGCGCACTTCGGGGCCTTTGGTATCCACCAGAATGGCAATGTGGCTCGACACCTCGCGTACGTTGTTGATGACGCGGGTCATGCCTTCCGGACCCTGGTGGGCGGTATTCAGACGAACAACGTTTACCCCTGCATCATACAGGCGCTGGATAAAGTCAACGCCGCAGCGGGCATCTGAAACGGTGGCTACAATCTTTGTTTTTTTGTACATCTCTATAAAGCTAAAAAACTGTTGTTATTGAAAAGAATCAAGTCGGGCCGGCGGGGAGTCGGCTTACAGGGGCTGTCCGCACAGCGCCTCTACTGCCAGCCGGTAGGAGTCGAGCCCGAAACCGCAGATTACTCCGCGGCAGGCGGCTGAAATCATGGATTGGTGACGGAAGGCTTCACGCTGGTGTACGTTGCTGATGTGTACTTCAATCACGGGGGACGTGATGGAGCGTATGGCGTCGTGCAGGGCCACCGACGTGTGCGTGTAGGCTCCGGCGTTCAGTACGATGCCGTCGTAGCTGAAACCTACCTCCTGAAGTTTGTTGATGAGCTCGCCCTCTATGTTGCTCTGGAAATAGTCTATTTCCACCTCGGGGAAACGGTTGCGCAGAGCGGCCAGACAGTCGTCCATGTTGCGCTGTCCGTAGATGCCGGGCTCTCGGCGTCCTAACAAGTTGAGATTAGGGCCATTGAGAATCAGAATTTGCATGTTTTCTTGGGATTTATGTGGAATTCCGTAACTTTGCCATGAAAGTAGGAGCAAAGATACAAAAAAACAATGGAATAATCCGGCAAACCCCTATCAATTAGCACGGCGCTGCGCCGTGTGCTCTTCCGGTTTTTTTCCGTGCCGTCCGGCGGCATCGGGAAAAGCATCTTGAAAAAACAGGGTCCGACTTAAATCCTGCTGGTCGGCACTTTGTTTTTTCCGTCTGCACGGCTGTGCGGACGGGGGCGGGGAGCCGGGGGGCGTTGCCGCATTCCGAACCATTCAGAAAACTATGTCACGGATTATTTTGGAAACTCAAAGACTTCAGCTGCGCGAAATGACTCTTGCCGACCTGCCGTCGCTGGCGGCTGTCTTGCAGGATGAAAGGGTGATGTACGCTTATGAGGGGGCTTTTAGTGATGCCGAAACGGCTTTGTGGATGCAAAAGCAGCTCCGTCGTTACCGGGAGCATGGATTCGGGCTTTGGGCCGTGGTGCTGAAGGACACCCGTGAAATGATCGGGCAGTGCGGCATTACCCTGCAGGAATACAAAGGGAAACAGGTGCCCGAAATCGGTTATTTGCTGGCACACGGACATTGGCACAGAGGGTATGCTGCTGAGGCGGCCGTGGCTTGCCGGGAATACGGATTCAATACGCTGAATTTCAACGCCCTGTATTCCATTATACGTGATACGAACGTGCCTTCGCAGCAAGTGGCCCTCCGCAACGGCATGACCCTGGTGGACACCATTGTCAAGTTCTACCGCGGGGTCAGGATGCCCCATTGGGTCTATCGTGTTCAGAAGGGCAGATGAGGCTTGTCCGCAGGTGTTGCGTAGCGAGGGGGCGGAAACGGCGTTTTCCGCTTGTCTTTGCCTTTGCCTTTATGTATCTTTCGTATCTTTGCATGGCAGGAACATGATGAGCGTATGAACAAGAGCAAACAGACCCAGGAAAATACCGCCTCAGGCGAGCCTTCGTACATTACCGGATATGTGCGGTATCTGTGGCTTGAGGAGGGGCTTTCAGACAATACGCGCAAAGCCTATCGTGAGGATTTGCAGCGTTTTCTCGACTTTGCCGCCGAGCGGGGCATTGACGTGCTGAAGGCCGATTTGGCCGTGTTCCACGATTTTGTGTATGCCTTGCACTCTATGGGCATTTCCGCCCGTTCCATAGCCCGCATCGTGTCGGGCATCCGTTCTTTCTATCATTTTCTGGAAATCGACGGCTATTTGCCGGTCAATCCGGCCGTTCTGCTCGAGGCGCCGCGCATCGGGCGACATTTGCCCACCGTGCTGACGCTTGACGAGGTCAACCGTATCGAGGACGCCATTGATCTGGGCGAGCCTGAGGGTGTGCGCAATCTGGCCATCATCGAGCTGCTTTACAGTGCCGGGCTGCGGGTGTCGGAGCTGTGCCAGCTGCGCCTGTCGGCCCTTTATCTGGCCGACGGCTATATCCAGGTGCTGGGCAAGGGCCAAAAAGTGCGGCTCGTGCCCCTCTCGCCGGCAGCCATAATGCAGTTGCGCCGGTGGCTTGAGCAGCGGGCCGACATCGAGCCCAAGCCGGGTGAGGAAGATTATGTGTTTCTTTCCCTGCGCCGGCGGTCACATTTGTCCACCATTACCGTGTTCCATATCGTGAAGGTGCTGGCCGAGGCTGCCGGCATACAGAAGAACATCAGTCCCCATACGTTCCGGCATACGTTTGCCACCCATTTGCTTGAGGGCGGCGCCAACCTGCGTGTAATTCAGACCTTGTTGGGGCATGAAAGCATTACGACTACCGAAATCTATACGCATCTCGACCTGAACAACCTGCGCCGCCAGGTGTTGGAGCATTTCCCGCGTAATTTGCCGTCGGGTGACGACGGCGACGAAGCCCCCGCAACCGACTGACCTTCCGCACCCCCTTTTGTTGTGTCCTGCCGCAGGCAATCTTTTCAAAAAAATCCGTCAGGCACTCCGCAAAAAAGATGTATCTTTGCATCTATTCAAGAAAATCCAGCATAAAAATGAAGATACTTCATACTGCCGATTGGCATTTGGGCAATGTATTCCACCGGCACGGCCGTGAGGAGGAGCATCGCCATTTTTTACAGTGGTTACTTAATGTTTTGACCGACGAGCAGCCCGATGCGCTGTTTATTGCGGGTGACGTGTTTGACCATGCCAACCCTTCGGCAGCTGCCGAACGCCAGCTCTATGATTTTCTGATTCATGCCACGCAGCAGGTTGAAGGGCTGCAGGTGGTGCTGATTGCCGGCAATCATGACGGCGCGGCCCGGCTGGAGGCGCCGTCGTCCATTTTGGGCATGCATCGCGTGTTTGTGCGCGGACTGGTGCATCGCCTGCCTGACGGTCAGATTGACTTCGACCGCCATGTCATTCCGCTTCATTCCCGTTTGCACGACCGCGTGGAGGCCCTTTGTCTGGCCATTCCCTATTTGCGCAGCTGTGATTATCCCGAAGGATTCACGGCTCAGGAAGGCATGCGCAGTTTTCTGCAGGGCGTCAGCCAGGCTGCGGCAAAAAGCCGCTATGCCGGCGTGCCGCTTATGGCCGTGGCCCATTTTTATGCCACCGGGGCTGAAATTAATGATGCGGAGCACAGCGAGCGTCTCGTCGTAGGCGGGCAGGACTGTGTGGACCTTTCCAAACTGGGCGTCGGCAAACTGTCCTACGTGGCGTTGGGCCACATCCATAAGGCCCAGCGTGTGGGCGGGCGTGAAGAGGTGCGTTACAGCGGCAGTGCCCTGCCCATGTCGTTCGGCGAGCGGGGCTATCGTCACGGTGTGGTGTGCGTGGAGCTCGACGAGCAGGGGCAGGCCCAAATCCGTCAGTTGCCTTATGAGCCCTTGCGCGCCCTGTGGGCCGTGCCGGCTTCGGGGTGTGCCGAGCCCGATGAGTTGTTGCGTGAAGTCAGCCGTCTGCCCCGGGTGGGTAAGTCAAATGCCGACGATGCCGCCTGGCCCTATCTGGAGTTGCGCGTGCATCAGAACGTGCCCGACCCCTCGCTGCAAAACCGCCTGTTTGAGGCTCTGGCCGACAAGGCTGTCCATTATTGCCGCACGGTGAGCGTGTCCGACGCGCCGGTGCATGAGGATGAACATTATTCCCTACAGGGGTTGCAGCAGACGTCGCCTCTGGAACTGGCCGGCCGGTTCTACCGGCAGCGCTATAATGAGGACATGCCCGAATCCTTGCAGCAGTTGTTCCGGCAGGCCCAGCAGGACATGGAGCAGCAGTCCTGACGGCGGCCGGCTGTTTTTTCCGTTTTTTCTTCCCCTTCTTCCATGATTTGAACCGATTATGAAAATAGATAAGATAACGCTATGCAATCTGACGTCGCTTGCCGGTGAGCAAGTGGTGGATTTTACGGTGGAGCCTCTTCGCTCGGCCGGGCTTTTTGCCATTACGGGCGACACGGGTGCAGGCAAGTCGACCCTGCTGGATGCCGTATGTCTGGCCCTGTATAACAAGTCGCCGCGTTTTGACGGGGCTGAAAAGCTGAATGCAGACGAACGCGAGGTGCGCCAGACCGACGGTAAGGCTCTGTTGCAGACTGACGACGTGCGCAACCTCATGCGGCGCGGCTGCACCGAGGCTTACTCACGGGTGGAGTTTACGCTTGAGGGCGGGCGGCGCTATGAGGCCGGCTGGCAGATGAGCCTGAACCGCAACGGCAAGCCACGTCCCGTAGTACAGACGCTGCGTCAGCTGGCTCCGCGCCAGGAGGAAGTGCCCTCGGGCGAGGTTCCGGCACGCATCGTAGAACTGATAGGGCTGGATTATACGCAGTTTACACGTACGGTACTGTTGGCGCAAAACAGTTTTGCCAATTTCCTCAAGGCCAAGCGTGTGGACAAGTCGGCGCTTCTGGAAAAACTCACCGGAACGGAAATATACGGCAAGATTTCGCAGAAAATATATGAACACTATACCGAGGCCAACACCCGGATGAACATGCTCTCCAACGACTATCAGACGGCGGCGGCACGTTGTATGGACGAGCCTGACTACCGCAAGATGGAAGAGGAGCAGCAGCTGGTGGATTCGCAACTGAAGAACCATCGTGAGCAGCTCCTTTCGCTGCAGGAGCAGCTGAAGGATTTCGAGGCTTATTTCAAGGCACTTGAAAACGTACGGCAATGCGAACAGCGATATACCGAGGCCAACCGCAACTATGTGTCGGTTCATGCTCAGGAGCTCGAGCTGAAGCGCCACGACCTGGTGCTTGAGGTGCAGCCGGTGTTTCAGGAAATCAAGGTGCGTGAGGCTGACATCAGCGACCTCCGCCGGCAGGAAGAAAAGAACCAGGAACTGCAGGAGCAGAGCCGCGTGCGGGTGGAGCAGTACCGTAATCAGCTGCAGCAGGCCGTGGAGCGCGAAAAGAGTGCCCGCGAGTTGCTGCGCCTGCGCCAGCCGGCTTTAAAGAAAGGATATGCCCTGAGCGGCGAAATCAGGCAGGCCGAGGGCCAGTTGGGAAACTTGCGCAATGATTTTCATCAGTCGGAGCTTAAACTGGAGGAGTTGAGGCTGAGTCTGGCCACGCGGCGCCGTGAATATGAGGAAAACAAACGGACGTTGGCCGAGCTGGAACAGATGCTTCAGTCGCTGGCCATCCATCAGCGCATGTTTGACAGCTACGAATTGCTGCTCGACAAGTTCAAGCAGCTTTCTGCCGTTACCGACCGCCAGCAGCAGCGCACCAAGCAGCTGGCCGAGTTGCAGAACCGTAAGGTGGTGTTGCAGGCGTCAACTGAAAGGATGGTTAAACAACGCAATGAATGCGAGTCCCGTTTGCAAACCTTGCGCAACGAATTGAAAATACATCAGCAGGCCAACAGCGGACACGACGGGAAAACGCTTCAGCAAAACGTGGCCAAGCTGCAGGACCAGCTGAACAAGCTGGAAGGCGCCCGCACCTTGTGGAACCGTATTTCCGAGGGGTATGCCGAAATCAGTGAAAAGAGCGCAGCCATTGCCCGCGACAAGATGGATATGGAGCAGACCAACCGTCAGATTGGCGAATGGGAGATTGAGGTGGAGCGCCTTACCGAGCATTTCAAGGTGCTTGAGCGCTCGCATCTGTTGAGTCAGAGTAAGGATATTGTGCGCCTGCGCAACGAACTCAAGGAGGGAAGTCCTTGCCCGCTTTGCGGAGCTACCCATCATCCGTATCATACGGAAACGGAGCGTGAGCTCGGACAGCTTATCGACAATATTGAACGCGATTACGACGAGGCGCAGCGGAAGTTGCAGCATGCCGTTAAAACGCTGGCTGCACTGCGTGAGCAGCAGTCGGCGGCCCGTTCGCGCTATGATACGGAAAACGAGTATCTGTCCCGCCGTCAGGAGTGGGTCAGGGCCGATGTCGAATCGTGGGGCACGTATGCCCATCTTGCTCCCTCGTTTGCCGATTGCTCGCCCACGGTCAATCAGGACGCCCGGCGTATTATGATAGAGCAGTTGCTCGAAAACACCGTGACTTCGCTTGAAGCAGCCGGAGAGGAGTTGGAGGTGTACAACCGGCATCAGACGGAAATCAACCGTATCAATGCTCAGATGGCCGATATCGACCTGGCCTTGAGCGAAAGCCGCGACCAGCTGAATTCCATCAATACCTCAATCAAGGTATGTCAGTCGCAGGCTGAAACGCTGCAGCGGCAGTTGCAGGACGACGAACGCCAGGCCGGCGAGGTGTATGAGCGGATTGATGCCCTGTCGACCCTGTCGGCATGGTTCTCCGACTGGAAGAATAACCGCGATGCCTTCCGCTTGAAGCTGACCAACCTGTATGAAGCCTGGAAGAGTGTGAATACCCGTCTGACTTCGGCCCGCGAGAAAAATGTGGAATTGGAGCATACCATTAAGGAACTGGCGGCTATTGAGGATACTACATCCGTACAGAGTACGCAACTTCGTGACAAATGTGCCCATTTGAGCGAGGTGCTCCACGACAAGCAGAAGGAACTGGAACTGCTCTTCGGCAAAAAGTCGCCTGAGGCAGAGGCTGAACGTATGGAAAAGGACATCAGCCGGGCACAGGAACTGACCCAGGAATCGCAGGCCTGTTTTGAAAAGGAAAACGAGAATTATCAGAATCTTAAGGGAACGGGGCATAACCTGTTCGAAAACCGTCTGAAGCGCCAGCAGGAAATGAGTGAGCGCCGGTCGGCACTGGACTACTGGATTCTGAAATTCAATGCGTCGAACGCTCCGTTGCAGTTTGCCGAGCTGGAACGCATATTCAGCGATCCGCGTGACTGGGCCGCCCTGCGTCGCGACATCGACCAGCGCATCAAGCAGGTGACCATTGCCGAGAACGAGTTGCAGAGTGCGCGCCGCACCCTGCTCGAAACGCAGAATACCACCGGCGGCAGTTATGGCGAGAATACCGAAGTACGCAACGAATTGCAGCGGCGTACGGTTGAGCTGGATGGACAAATCAGCCAGCTTCAGCAGCGGGCCGTTGAAATTTCGAATCGTCTGTATGCCCACAAACTGGGCATGGCCGAGGCCATGAAGGTGAAGCAGCAACTGGAGGAGGCTACCCACTTGCGTGACGAGTGGTGGAAGCTGAATACGCTTCTGGGCAGTGCCGACGGTAAGCGTTTCCGTGAACTGGCGCAGAGCTATACCTTCCAACTCTTGGTAGAGCAGGCCAATTTGCAGCTGCGTCACCTCTCGCCGCGCTATCAGCTCTATTCGCCCAAGGGCTCGCTTACGCTGGAGATTATCGACCGCGACATGTGTGACGAACACCGTTTTGTCAGCTCGCTTTCGGGGGGCGAAACTTTTGTCGTCAGTCTGGCACTTGCGCTTGGCCTCTCGTCCATGTCAAGCCGTAATCTGGCTATCGGCAGCCTGTTTATTGACGAGGGCTTCGGCAATCTTGACCATGAGTCGCTCGACCTGGTTATGAACGCGTTGGGCAACCTTGAAAATGCGCAGGGCCGTAAGGTGGGTGTCATCAGCCATACCGACCAGATACGCTCGCAAATCAGTCCGCAGATACGGCTGGTCAAGACCCCTCGCGGCGGTCAGAGCCGCATTGAAGTGGGGTAATGAAAACTTGTTTGTTCAATCTTAAGAATACCGATTGCTTATGTTCATGAATCAGTTTTATCTGACCATTACGTCAGAGCATCTGGAGAAAGTGCTCCAAAAACTCATTGACATGGGGCTTGCTGCCGGCAAGAATATCCTGCTGGCCATTGTTGTGTATATAGTCGGACGTTTTATTATCAAGCTTATTAACCGGCTGATGTTGCGTACGTTTGCGCAGCGAAAGGTTGAATTGTCGGTACAAACTTTTCTCAAGAGTTTTATTAATATCCTGTTGACCATCATTCTGATTGTTTCGGTAATCAGTGTGCTGGGCATCAATACAACATCCATTGCAGCCTTGCTGGCATCGGCCGGTGTGGCTGTGGGTATGGCCTTGTCGGGCAATTTGCAGAATCTGGCCGGCGGTCTGATTATCTTGGTATTCAAGCCTTATAAGGTAGGTGATTATATTGAGGCACAGGGCACGCAGGGCACAGTGCGCGAAATACAGATATTCCATACCATCGTAACGCGTCCCGACAGTACGTTGGCCTATGTGCCCAACGGAGCCATGAGCAGCGGACTGATTACCAACTATTCCCGCAACGAGTTGCGCCGTCTTGATTTTGTGGTGGGAGTGGATTATGGAGTCGACGTCAGTCGCGTGGAGGAGATTACCCGCCGTATTGTTGACAACAATCCGCTCGTCCTGTCGGATCCGGCACCGTTTATAGCTGTCGACGCTTTGGCTGAGAGCAGTGTGAATGTCTTGATTCGCGTGTGGAGTAAAACGACCGACTATTGGAAGCTCTACTACGATTTGCGGCGTGAGATTTACGACACGTATAACCGTGAAGGCATTGATTTCCCGTTCCCGCAGCAGACGGTGCATATAGCCAAGTCGTAGGCTGCATGCGGGTTCTGCCCGCGCCGGTTGAAATAAAAAAGGAGCAGCGGCAAGCTACATTACGGATGGCTTGCCGCTGCTCCTTTTTATTTAGGGAAAGCAAGATGATAGGCTTTATTGTTTGGCGGAACGCTGCCCGTTTATCTCTACCACTTCATAGACCAGCAGTACGGATTCATATTCTGCAGCAAAACCGTCGTCCCACTTTCCGTCGTCAGTTACTTTCAGGGTTGCCCGAACGGACTTGCCGTTTTTCTTTCCACCCGTCAGACGGTCATATTGGGTTTCCAGTTGCCCTCCGGTACGGTCGGCCACCCAATATTCGGTAGAACTGCCGTCCGGCGTAAAGCTTCTTACTTCGTGACCGATGCGCAGTGTGCCTTGCAGCGTTTGCAGGGTGGTGTGTTTGTCGTCGGTTGCCGTGGTGGCTGTGATGCTGCTCTCGTCAAACAAAGGGGCATCCTGTCCGATTTCAACAAACAGCGCCTTGCCCGGAGCCGAATCAAACAGCTCAAAATAGCGCATGCCGCTGTTTCCTACACCCCAGCCGCTGCAGGTGATGGGTATGGGGTAGTGTGACATGCTGTCCTGTATTCTTTTGGCATATTCTCCGTCCGGTTTTAAAACGTAGCGTTCTACTCCGGGCCTTCCGGCGTCGGTCTTTTCCAGACGTGCTGTCTGACGGGCGTCCCATCCGGGCTGTCGGGCCAGGGCCTTGAGCAAAGCGTCGGGACCTGCACCTTCCATCTTAATCCATTGCATAAGACGGTGGGGACGAGCGTCGTTATGGCGTACCATTACGGCACCTTCGGCGTCAGCCAGCACCGTAATATTTTTGCTGTGCTGGGCCCAGAACGTAAGTCCGTCTCCTGTTACTTTTCTCCATTCAAAGCCTTCGTAGGGCGCACGTTGTGGCGCTTTTTCAGATGTTTTTTCAGTAGGAGCGGGTGTGGATGAACCGTTTCCCTTGGGAGGCTGGCAGGCTATGGTCAGTCCCATGAACAAGATGGGGAGAAAGTATGATTTCATGGCGTGTAGAAAAATTAAAGTTTGAAGTAGTATGGATTAAATCCCCAGTCGTTTTTTCAGTTCCATGAGGATTTGAATATCTTTGTCGCGCATTTTCCCGTTGGTGCCCGGCGGACAGTTGAGAATGAGGATGTTGTCGTTCTTGGTGCATTGGCGATACAGCTTCTCCAACTCGTCTACCGTTTTGTATTTCAGGTCTTTTGAATTGTAGAACCAGCATTGGCTGATGCATACGGTTGATTCCCAGGGCATGTAATACTGCTGGCCGTTGTAGGTAAACAGCTTGGGGTCGTTGTCGGTGGGCAGGTAGGGGTCGCCCAGTCTGAAGTCGCTCGGGAAGTAGCGTATGGGGTAACCTTCCTTTTGCTGGTCGGGCAATATGGGGTGGGTATCGGCATTCTGAGGCAAACCGATGCTCCAGTTCACGCCAATCTGGCAGTTGGGTTCGCGGCTCTTGATGGCCTGGTAGATTTGCAGTATCGGCCACCGGTAGTTCTGCTTGGTCCATCCGCCGTCGAGCCAGAATTCAACCAGCGGAACGCGTTGCGCGCGTACTTTCTGCAGCAGTTCGTCAATCTGTTTGAGCATGTATGCGTTGTAGGCAGCGTCTTTCGACGGGTCGTTGACCTCGGGGTTTACTTTCCGGTCCCATAGCGAATAGTAGAGTCCCAGTCCGATACCGTATTTCTTGCATGCTTTGGCCACGGCCGTCACCACGTCGGTCGTATTGCCCGACGACGCCACGTCGTATTCGGTATAGCGGCTGTCCCACAGGCAGAATCCGTCGTGATGTTTGGTGATGAGAATGACGTATTTCATACCGGCGTCTTTGGCCGTTTTTATCCATTGCTCGGCGTCAATTACGGGCGGCGCGTACGAGGAGGCAGGTTTGGAGCCGTCGGTCCATTCTTCGTCATGAAAGGTGTTGATGCCGAAGTGGATAAACATGCCGTACTGCCGTTTGATTTGTTGCTGTTGGGCCTTGCTGGGAGAGGTTGAAGGTTCGGGCAGGATGTAGCGGTGGTCTGCCAGGGCCGGTCGGGCCAGCAGCATCAGGCTGAGGCCTGAAAGCACGAAAGCTTTTTTCAGTTTGTTTTTCATGATAAGTAGATTTGAGTGATGAATAATATGGTAAACATAAAACGGAAAAGTGTCTCCATTTCTCTAAAAGCGTGGAGAAGACACCTTTCCGTTTTTTTTTGATGGATGTGTATTGAAATATTTCAGTCTGCCGGGAGCGTGCCGCATGCGCCATATGGGGTGTTCCCGTATCTCCCCGGACAGTTTTTCCTATTTCACTTCGCTGCCCGGCTTCACTTCGCGGTCAACGGTCATGACGCTCAGACTTCCGTCAAAGTTCTCGGCTGAGAGAATCATACCCTGGCTTTCAATGCCGCGCAGCTTGCGGGGGGGCAGGTTGGCGATAAAGCATACCTGCTTGCCTACCAGTTCTTCGGGCTTGTAGTGTTTGGCAATGCCGCTGACGATAGTGCGGTTTTCCAGTCCGTCGGCAATTTCAAACTTCAGCAGTTTGTCGGCTTTGGGCACGCGCTCGCAGGAGAGTACCGTACCTACGCGCAGGTCGAGCTTCTCGAAGTCTTCAAAAACAATGTCTTTTCTTATCGGGTTGGCCTTGTAGTTGGCCTCTTCGTTGGCCTTTTTGGTATCCAGCAGCTTCTGTACCTGTGCCTCAACCACGCTGTCCTCGATTTTCTCAAACAGCAGGGCCGGTTCGCCCAGCTGGTGTCCGGTAGGCAGCAGGTCGGTCTGTCCCAGTTTGTCCCAGGCCAGTTCGTCAACGTTCAGCATCTGGCGCAGACGGGCGCTGCTGAACGGCAGGAACGGTTCGAAGGCAATGGCCAGGTTGGCCACCAGCTGCAGGGAGAGGTTGATAACGGTCTTGACGCGCTCGGGGTCGGTCTTAATCACCTTCCACGGCTCGCTGTCGGCCAGATATTTGTTGCCGATGCGGGCCAGGTTCATGGCCTCCTTCTGGGCGTCTCTGAAGCGGAAGTCCTCGAGCAGGCGCTCCACCTGAGCCTTGACGTCGGTAAACTCGCGGATGGTCTGCTCGTCATATTCCGTCAGGTTGCCGGCAGCCGGCACTACGCCGTTGTAGTATTTCTTGGTGAGCTGCAGGGCGCGGTTCACGAAGTTGCCGTAAACGGCCACCAGCTCGTTGTTGTTGCGGGCCTGGAAGTCTTTCCACGTAAAGTTGTTGTCCTTGGTTTCGGGCGCGTTGGCCGTGAGCACGTAGCGCAGCACGTCCTGTTTGCCCGGCAGGTCTTCCAGATATTCGTGGAGCCATACGGCCCAGTTGCGTGAGGTCGAAATTTTGTCGTCCTCCAGGTTGAGGAACTCGTTGGCCGGCACGTTGTCGGGCAGGATGCACGAGCCTTCGGCCTTCAGCATGGCCGGGAATACGATGCAGTGGAACACGATGTTGTCCTTACCGATAAAGTGTACCAGACGCGTGTCGGGGCTTTGCCACCACTCCTGCCACGTGTCGGGCAGCAATTCCTTGGTGTTGGAGATGTAGCCGATGGGCGCGTCGAACCATACGTAGAGCACCTTGCCCTCGGCACCCTCTACCGGCACGGGAATACCCCATTCCAGGTCGCGGCTTACGGCGCGCGGCTTCAGTCCCATGTCGAACCAGCTCTTGCACTGGCCCATCACGTTGGAGCGCCATTCCTTGTGCTCCTCCGTAATCCATTTCTCCAGCCACGGCTGGTGCTTGTCGAGCGGCAGATACCAGTGTTTCGTCTTGCGCAATACCGGTTTCGAGCCGCTGATGGTGCTGTGCGGGTTGATCAGTTCGGTAGGAGAGAGTGCCGTTCCGCACTTTTCACACTGGTCGCCGTAAGCTCCTTCGGCGTGGCAGTGGGGGCATTCGCCCATGATGTAACGGTCGGCCAGGAAGGTCTTGGCCTCTTCGTCGTAGTATTGTTCGCTTTCCTGTTCAATCAGTTCATGCTTGTCGTAGAGCGTACGGAAAAAGTCGGAAGCCGTCTTGCAGTGCACTTCCGACGTGGTACGTCCGAAAAAGTCAAACGAGATGCCGAAGCCCTCAAACGAGTCGCGAATCAGCTTGTAGTAGCGGTCCACCACTTCCTGGGTGGTGCAGCCCTCCTTACGGGCACGTATCGTCACCGGCACGCCGTGTTCGTCCGTACCGCAGATAAACAATACGTCGCGTTTTTTCAGACGCAGGTAACGCGCATAGATATCAGCTGGCACATACACCCCCGCCAGGTGTCCGATGTGTACACCGCCGTTGGCATAAGGAAGTGCAGCCGTAATGAGCGTACGTTTGAAATTCTTTTCTGTCATATCCAGTTTTATGCAGTTGTTATAATAATCTCAGTATTTGGGGTGTAAAGTTACTTATTTTTTTGTATATGCAGGTGCTTTTGTCTGCGATAACTTGAATAGGCGGCGGGCGCTTTTTCCAAAACCGGTAAGTACCCGGAATATATGGTTTATGGTTCAACTGTATACAAAGTTGAAGTTTTGTCAAGTAAATATTATTTTTTTTGTATTTTTAACGAGTGTGGCGGTTTTGTAAATCAGCATCTTACTACCTTTGCACAATAATTATAAAATAAAACTAGATTAAACCGGGAATAGTAAATGAGGCGAATATTTTTATGTTTTTTTTATACTATTGTTGTGGTGCGGTTCAGAAGTACAAGCCCAGCATTTCGCCGTAAAGACCAATGCGCTGTATTGGGCCACCGCTTCGTTTAATGCCGGAGCTGAGATGCGTGTGGCTCCCAAATGGACAATCGATGTATCGGCATCCTACAATCCGTTCACTTTTTCCGATAACAAGAAACTCAAGCATTTTGCCATCGAGCCCGAGGCCCGCTACTGGCTTTGTGCGCCGTTTGCCGGCCATTTTGTGGGAGCCGACCTGCTTTATACGCACTACAATGCCGGTGGCATCAAACTGCCTTTCGGCATCTATCCCGACCTGGCTGACTATCGTTTCCAGGGCGACCTGGGCGCTGTGGGACTGGTGTATGGCTACAGTTGGATGCTGCCCAACAAGCGCTGGAGCATTGAAGGCGTCGTGGGGCTTGGCTTTGGGCTGACCCATTATACGCAGTATGCCTGTGCCGTATGCGGCAGCAAGGTTGGCGAGCGTACGCGCGGCCTGTTTATGCCCACCAAGTTGTCCTTGTCTATTGTGTACTACATCAAGTAGCTACACCCTTCCTTCCGCTCTTTATTCAAACCGATAATTCTACTGACTCTGATTTTCTGAAACAAGATGAAATCAATTCATTATATAGCATTATGTATGTGGGCCGCGTCGGCCGCCGGAGCCTTTGCCCAGGCCGGGCAGGATTTGCAGGCCGAGTGGCCCGACAGCACCACCCTGCGCCTCCGTTTCACGCTGGCCGAGGGGAGCGACGCCGTGGGCAGCAACTATGCCGTATGCGCCACACCCTATCTTTACAGCGACCGGGGCGACACCCTGCAGCTTCAGCCGTCGGTGTTCCGCGGCAAGCGCAACCAGCGCTATACCGAGCGGGCCCGCTATTATGGCGACACCGCGCTGGCCGCCGACCGTGAGTATGCCCTTGGCAGTGCGTCAGCCTACGACCTCACCCTGAGCCGCACGGACCATCCCTGGCTCTTCCGCGGTAAGGTCAGTCTGGGCGTGATGCGCGAAAAAGAGGGCTGCTGCGATGTGGCCGACCTGCCCGCAGCCGACAAGGGATATTTTGTGTACATCCCGCCGTTCAATCCCGTGCTGCCCTTTGTGCCCGACAACAGCGGCCGTGCCGGCGAGCTGGAAAAGGACAACCCCGTGCTGCACCACATTTCGCAATACCGCCCGTACGACAAGTCGCGCATCCTGCGTAAGGAGAAGGGCGCCCTGACCATCTATTTCCCGGTCGACAAGTCACAAATTCGCACCGATTTCCGCGAGAACAAAACCATTCTCGACCGCATTGTCAACATTACGCGTGAGGTGATGGCCGACACCACCTCCAGCGTCAAGGTGATTCAGATTGTGGGTCTGGCCTCGGTTGAAGGTCCGCAGGCCCGCAACAACCGGTTGGCCGGACAGCGTGCCGACGCCCTCAAGCGCTACATCCAGCAGCGTGTCAGCGTGCCCGACTCGCTCTTTGAGTGCGCCAACGGCGGTGAGGCATGGACCGAGCTGCGCGACCAGATTGAGGAACTCCAGTTTGAAGGCCGCGACGAGGTGCTGCGCATCATCGACACCGAGCCCAACCTCGACCGGCGCGAGGCACGCATCAAGCAGCTTAACGGCCGCCGCACCTACAACTACCTGAAGAAGCACGTGCTCATCGACCAGCGTAATTCCGGTTACCTGCAAATCTATTACGACTACGTGCCCGACCGCGCCGCCGCCGTCATCAACCAGGCTTCCGCCCTGCTGGGAGAGGAAAAATACGACGAGGCGCTCCGCCTGTTGCGCACCGTAGAGACCGACAAGCGCGCCTACAACGCTCTGGGCGTGGCCTACTACATGACGGGCGACACGGCCCGCGGCCTGAAATACCTGAAGGCAGCCGCTGCCGACGGCAACGAGGCCGCCCGCAACAACCTGCGCCAGATGCAGGCCACCGAGCGTGCCCGGCAGATAGCCGACGGTAAGTAGTAGTGGCGCGTAGAAACAACGGTAGTCCTATTTTTTTACTATTGATATATTACTAACATTACAATTTTATATTATTATTATGATGAGAAACAGCAAACATTTTGCGCTTGGGGCAGCCACGCTGTTGCTGAGCACCGCAGGGTTTACCGCCTGCTCTTCTGAGGACACGTTTACCGGAGGTTCTTTTTCCGGCGAATCCGTAAAAACTCAGTTTGCCATTAATGTTCCGGCCGTAGGAAAGTCTGATGCCAGAATGGGTGAAGATATTGTGCAGGGACAGAATACTGTGGTTTTCCGCGGAATGAGCAATATTCGTCTGGTTCCGTTTAAGTTGGGCTCAAATCCTTCTACTGCGACGGATCCTTTAACCGGGTCGGAGTCTCTGTATTACAATGCGATTGAGTTGGGAGCCATTGGAAGTAGCGATTTGACGAGTACGGCCAAATACAAAGTTTATGATGATGTGGAACTTCCGATTGGTGTAAACGCTTTCCTGTTCTATGGCGAGGCAACTGACAAGAGTGGCGATGCATCAGACAAGACCAACGGTGCGCTTATACCGTCCTATTCAACTCAAGGCTTGGAGGCCGGCAAGACATTGGCTGACGTACACTTTGATTTGAAGAGTATCTTGGTAGGTGATGATTATCAGACTACACAGGCCGGTTTGTTGGCCATTTTGGATGGAATAGCCAAAACTGAAGGCTGGAAGGCTGCCACCGGAACTTTGAAACCTTATTATGATTCGTTTATCGGTATGAAAGCCGGATCTGCCAACAACATATTGCTGGCTGTGCAGGATTTGTATAATGCAGTCAAGGGTGATGTGTTGACTGACGAGAACGGCTTGAAAGCTAAAATCGCAACAAAAATTGAAGAGTATTTTACACCGAGTGGCAGTAGTGTACCTTATACTTTAATTTATAAGACTACGTCCTTGGCTCAGTATCCTGCCGGTATCGGCCTGCCCGATGGCGCTGTTCAGGTAGCGTGGAATACGGACCATTTTGAATATACTTCAGATGTTGACTATGATGGAGGTACTTCAATGAATGTATCCGGTCTTGACAAGTATGTTTACCCCGCTTCTCTGTATTATTGGGACAATACGTCTTTGAAGACTTCTAACAGTCAACAATCCAATAATTATGGTGCAAATGACTGGAGCACGATTATCAATACTTTGTATTCAGAATGGGCTGTAACGGCTTCAACCCAGTCGGTAGCTCTGGCTAAGGCTATTAATTATGCTGTGGGCCGTTTGGATGTATATGCTGCCTTTGCTGCGGGTGAAATTTACGATGCTAATCCCAGTGGTCAGCAGCCTGTGAGAATTCCGGATGACGGCTTTACGTTGACCGGTGTGCTGATTGGCGGTCAGAAAAACGTGGGATGGAATTTTACTCCGCTCACAACTGATAACACCGAAAAAACGATTTACGATGTCGCTGTTGATGCCGGAGCAGCCGGTACTGAGGGTGTAACACGTACTTCAGGATTGAAGAACCGTACGCTGGTGCTTGAAACTGCAGGAAATGTAGGTGAGAAAGTAAACTTTGCACTTGAATTTACCAATAATAGCAGTCAGGCATTCTATGGTAAGGACGGACTTGTTCCGGTTGGCGGTAAATTCTATTTGGTAGGTCAGTTGAATGCCGATGTTTCTCATGCAAAGGTTTTTGAAAAAGACCACTATACCAAGGCAACCGTAACCATCAACAGTCTGAAGAATGCTTACAACTGTATTCCTGACCTTCGTTCTCCGAAGTTGGAGTTGGGCCTCTCTGTTGATTTGAAATGGGAAGAAGGTCTTTCTCAGGATGTAACCATTCAGTAATTTAATTCAAAAAAATCCTCCTGCCCGGGCGCGATGAGCGCGGGGCAGGGGCGCATAGGGTGGTAGGCTTTGATCGGCCTGCCACTCACTACAGAACAAAGTCCGTGGTAAATCAAACGGCAAGCCACCTGAGAAAAAACAGGTCGGACGTAATTTTTTTTCAAGCAGAGTTAGAGATATGAGGATACGCAAACCATTCGGTATATGTCGGTTCTTGCAGCTGGGCGGCTGCCTGGCTGTGGTGTGTGGGCTGGCTACGAGTTGCATCAATGAGGATTTGTCGAAGTGTGGTCGCGACTATGCCGTCGACTATGAGCTGAAGTTGTCCACCTCGTTGCAGCTGGCACTCGACGAGGAGTTCGTGACGGCTGAGGAGCAGGCTCTGGCTGCCCGTCTGCGTGACGATTTGGGCAACGTGTTGAGCGACAAGGCCCGGGTGATGGACCTCTCCTTTTTCAAGGAGCAGGGCGGCGAGCTTGAAAAGCACCAGCGCCTGACGCCTAATGCCAACGAGGCGTCGGTCACGGTGTACATGAACCGCGGCAATTACTACAACGTGGCCCTGGCGGCTACCGACAATAAATATGAGGTGGCCATCGACGGCGCTTCGGTCTACCGCAGCATCAGTCTGCTGCAGCTGGCTGCCGACACGGTGGATGCCTACCACTCGGCCCTGTATATGGGGTTGGAGCGCATGGCCCTTTCGGAGCAGTCGGGCCATTATTACGTGCCGCTCTACATGGTGAACTCCGTGCCCGTACTGGTGGTCAACGCCACCGGCTCTACGGCCAGCCTGCTGGCTGCGTATGTGCGCGGCACGGCTTCGGGGCTGCATTGTGCCGACAGCGTGTATGTGTACGACCGCAGTGCCGTGATGCGCACCGAGCGTACCGATGCCGGCAACCTGACGGCGTTTCATTGCGTGTGTTTCCCTTCGGCCAACACGCCGGAGCAGCGCACCACCCGTGACGGCGACCTCTCGCAGGCCGAGGGCAGCCTGTGGGAGATGGAAGCCTACACCCGCACGGCCGAGGGCAAGTACGTAAAAAATACCCTTTACATCAAGGAACCCCTGCGCGCCGGCGCCATGCTGGTGGTGAAGGTCAAGCTCCAGAACGACGGCACGCTGACCACCGACAATCCGGAGGTGGGTGTGTCGGTTGAACTCGACTGGAAACCGGGCGGCGATTTCGACGTGGAAATGTAGAAACGGAAAAGCTCTGTGACGCGATGGTTTGGAAAGGAAAATCATTACCCCTGAGCGGAACGCCGGAAGCGGGGAGGCTTCAGTATAATGGAACCGATAATACTTAGATATGATGAGAAAGAATATATGGCATAATATTTTGAAAACCACAGCTGTGCGCAAGGCACGGATTGTGGTTTTTGTCATAGCTGGCGCTACTCTTACGCTGGCCTCGTGTGCCGACGACGGTATGTCTGCCGGCCCGCGACAGACGGTGAGGCTGCTGGTGAGTGTGCCCGCGCAGACGGCGGCTGCCAGCCAGCACCGCATGGGCGACCCCGGCGAAGCCGTGCCCGAGGCGGCCGACTGGGACCGCCTGACCGTGATAATGGCTTATACCGACGACAGCCAGGTGATGAAGACGACGATTACGAAAGCCGATTTCGACAAATTGCCGGCGTACAACGGAAATGCCGGCATCAAGCTCTTCTCCATTGAGGCTCAGCCGGGAAGGGTCAGGATTTACGGTGTGACGTACAGCAGCGGGGTAAGCGGAGCCGACGAGCTGGCCCGGGAGATTGACGCGTGCCGCTCGGAAACCGACGTGCAGGCCCTGACCATATCGAATGATTATGCGCAGGGCGATGCGTCGGCAGTGGCCAAGTTTGTGAGTGTGGCTACGGGTTACTATAAGGCCAAGGGCGATACTCCGGCCGTCTTCGTGATACAGCCCGGCGGTACGGGGGCGGTGGGCACCATTCCCACCATGACGCTTACCCGCCTGGCCACGAAAATCGACGTGCAGTGGGACGTGGCCGACGCCGTTGACAAGGGTTATACGGACATCCGCCTGACCGACTTCAGTTTTCACGGCAAGCCCCGTGGCCGACTGTTTCCGGATGTGAGCGTAAGCAGCTTTACGCCCGGCACCGACCAGACGTGGACGTTTACCAACACCACGCCCGTCAGCCAGCGCAACGGGCGGCAGTATCACTACACGTTTACCGACGGACAGACCCGCCCGACAATTACCTTTAACATTTCGGGAAAGCAGGACGGAGTGACCGACATCAGCGGCAACTACACCATGGCCTTCCAGTCGGCGCTGCAGCCGGCTACGTGGTATAAGGTCAACGCCACCGTCAGGGGCATGACGGCCGGCACGAACACCTCAATCAGTATCTTTAATTAAATGACGATTACAGCGCCCCGCTTCTTCTTAACGGAACGGGCGCATCAACCGAAAATACAAAAACAGACACCTTACCATGAAAACAAAGATGCGAAACATACTATTACGACTTCCGGTGATGCTTCTGGCCTTCTTCCTGGCCGGAATGGCAGCGGCGCAGAGCAAAATTTATTACGTCAGTTCGCAGGCTACGGATACCGGCGACGGCTCGTCGTGGGCCAATGCGACGACGCTTATCCAAGCCTTGGATAAGGCTGTGGCCGGCGACCAGATTTGGGTGCAGGGCTTTGAGACGCTGACCGGCGACAATCTTTACGTGGCGCCCAAGGAGGGCTTTGCGGTGAAGTCGGGCGTGCAGCTCTACGGCGGCTTTGCCGGCACGGAGAGCCGGTTGAGCCAGCGCGTCACGCTGGGCAAGCCCTATCAGCTGAAGTACCGCTCCGTGCTCTCGGGCGACATCCAGAAGAACGACACGGTGGGCAGTGTTGACCTGATTTTCCCGGCCAACGGGACCCGCTCGGACAATGCCACCCACGTGTTGAGCGTGAATCTGGATCCGACGCAGGCTTCGGGCAACAACAATACGTACCCCACCGTAATCAACGGTTTTTCCATTGGCAACGGTCAGGCAGCCGGCACCGGTGACGCCGGAAAAGGCGGCGGTATTTACGTTTATGGCGACAACAGCAAGGGCGGCGTTTTTCGCATCGAACGCTGCTTCCTGATCAGCAACTATGCCACGCAGGGTGGTGCCGTTTACGTGGATGCTTCGGTAGTAAAGAGTGTGAATGGCGAAACGTCGCTTATCAACCAGAGCGTCGTCTTTAACAATGCGGCCGGCGACCGTGCAGCGGTGGAGAACCAGGCCGGCGGAATCTATCTGGCCGGTGAGGCCACGGTGGTCAATACGTCAATCTTTAACAATGTAAACGGCGGTGTGCGCCTGTCGCCGGAAAGCAAGGTCGTGAACGTAACCATCGCCCGCAACACGGGTGCGGGTGTGGACATGACGGCCGGCGGTTCGGGTGACGCCCATGTGTATAACTCCATTATCTGGGGCAACACGCAGCTGTATTTGCAGAATGACCCTGGATTCCAAAATTCGGCATACCATGAGGTGGTCAGCAGTGACCCTGCAACACCGGACGAAAACGACAACATTTATGTGGCCAAGGAAAACCGCGGCGACAAATTCGGCCCCATGTTCGACGCGCCGTCGCTGAAGACGAGCTTCGACCGCGACTTCAACTGGCGCGAGTCGGCCTATCCGCTCTGGTCGTGGAATGTGCTTGAAGGTTCGGTCGTGATTGACAAGGGTTATAATGTCTATTATGACCAGAATGTTTACGGCAGTGAAGACATGGCCGGCAACCCCCGTATCAGCGGCGACCGTATCAGTGTGGGGGCCTATGAGTATCAGTATCTGCCCGCCACGCGCATCCGCTACGTGAAGCCCACAGCCACCGGCACGGGCGACGGCTCGTCGTGGGACAACGCCTCGGGCGACCTTCAGAAGATGATTGACGACCTGGCTGACAACAATGTCTCACAGCAGGCCGGCGAGGTGTGGGTGGCTGCCGGAACCTACAAGCCGCAGTCGCAGCTCATCAGCGGTATGAACTATTCGGCATCCTTCCGTATGCGCGACGGAATCAGCGTGTACGGCGGTTTTAGTGCTGAAAGTCCTGAAACTTCAAAGCTTGACCGCAAAAAAGGCACCATGCCCTGGGACTTTACAAACGTAACCGTACTCGAGGCGGCCTATTATGAGAGTAAGCTGGCATGGACCAATTCAAAATGGACCGTGGGCAGCGATTCGCGCCACGTGGTGTGGTTCGCTCCCATGTCGGGCGAGTCGGACTTTACGCGCATCACCACGCTTGACGGCGTTACCGTTCAGGGCGGATATGCGCAGGGCAATACGGGGCTTGACGACTTCAAGACCGATTGCGGCGGAGGTGTATATATGGACGGCGCCAATGCCTACCTGTCCAACTGTATTGTCCGGGAGAATTATGCCACCGGTAATGGTGGCGGTGTGTACCTGAAAAACGGCCGTGTGCAGACGTCGCTGATTTACAATAACAATGCCGACGCCGACGGTGGTGCCGTGTACGTGGAAAACCGCGGCCTGGTTCACCGCTCGATGCTGACCAACAACTCGGCGCTCAATGGTGCCGGTGTTTACCTGTATAACGGTGCGGAGGCCAGTTCGGACGACCCCGACCATCCGGAATACCTGATATTGTCGACCAGTGTCGTATCCAATAACACCGCAAGAGGCAATGGCGCCGTATATTGCGACAAGGGTGGCGTGCTGATGCAGAACACCATTACCAACAACCAGTGTATGACGGCTACTGATGCTACCGATGTGAAAGCCTCACAGACAGGCGGCGTTTATATTGACGAGTATGCTTTGGTTGTAAATACCGTGCTTTGGAACAACCGGATGGGGCAGGGCAGCGGAATCAACATTCCGATGTATGCCCGTAATCCGTCGTCCTCAAAGGTGAGATTCATGTATAACGCTATTTCGGGCGTGAACAATGCCATTTGGAACAACACGCTGCAGGAGCAGACCCTCTCGTTGTTGGACATGAATTCGGACAAGCAGGATGACGGCAGCAGCATCGGGCCGAGATTCAAGGAACCTGCCTCCGGCATGAACTTTGACATCGAAACGGATTATGGCGTACGGCAGGATTGGGCCTCCGGCATGATTCATTATTATTGGGAACCTGTTGACGGTTCCAACCTGTGGGCACGCGGTATGGCGATCGGACTGCTGCCCAGTGAGGTGGTGCTGGCGCCGGAGCTGGATATGGAAGGCAATCTGTTTGCGCAGAAACCGGCTGTGGGTGCCTTCAGTGTAGGTGCGCCCGGCATAAAGCATGCTACCGTGGGCGACTCGCTGGTGGTGTATGTCGACGTGAACTGTACGGAACCCGACCACGACGGAAGTTCATGGGCCAAGGGTTTCCGCTCGCTCAACAATGCCATCAGCTATCTGGCCGGGCTGGACGCAGCTGCCGTGGGAACGAAAAAACTGGTGGTGCGTGTGCTCGAGGGCGACATCTGGCCGCGTTATGCCTTTACCAACAACGACCCGAAAACGGCAACCATCATCGTTCCGGTTACGACAAGCGGACAGCCTGTTTATTTGTATGGCGGTTATCACCGTACGACGGACAACAACACCGTGATTCGTGACCCGCTGACCTACCGTTCGGTTATCAACGGCAACACCGAAGGCAAGGACATTACGCAGGGCCTCTATCATTGCATCACGGTAGAGAGAGGGGCCAAGCTCGTGCTCGACGGCTTCCATGTCATCAACGGTTATGCCGCCGGCGAGGCCAGCCGTCAGTATGGTGCCGGTTTGCTGGCTCATGCCGGTTCGGAAGTTACCGTGCGTAACTGTATCTTTGAGAACAACACCGCGCAGGAAGGTGCGGCCATCGATGCCCGCGAGGCTGTGCTGACCATGGAGAACTGTGTGGTCAACAACAATACCAATACTACGGTGACGGTACCGGTTGTCAACGCCCGGACGCTGACAATGACGCACGTGACGGTGGCCAATAACCTGGGAACGGCTCCGGCCAATACGGGCAGTCTTTATGCCTCATCCTTTGCCGTGGGCAATTCAGACAATAATACCCTTGCCGGTCTGGCCTCAACGGGAGTTGAAGGAGCCAAGAACTTTGCCAACCCCACCAACAACGTAGGAGCCATTCTGGGCTTTGACACCTATCTCGGCGGTTATTCCGTATTCCGCCCGCTGACAAGTTCGGAAGCTGCCGGTACACATATTATCAATAAGGTTTCGTCGGCTACTTCCTTGTCGGCAGACATCACGACAATTAACGACCGTAATCTTGGTGGCGTACCTGACCTTGGTGCCTATGAGGCAGATTTGCCAAAGGCCGGAAGTGTTTATTATGTGCGTACTGATGGCAATGACAATAGTGACGGCTTGTCTTGGGAACATGCCTTGAGAACCGTAACGGCTGCATTGGATAAAGCTGAAGGATATCCCGTAGCAGCGAACAGACCTCGGATTTGGGTGGCAGCAGGTACTTATACGGGTACAATTGATGATAACGATAAGATCCATAGTCAGCCGTATGCTTATAAGATGGTGGAAGGTGTTAACGTTTATGGCGGTTTCCCGGATTCTGGTGCGCCAGGAGAAGACGACCGCGATCCTAATACTTATAAAACAATTTTACAGGCGCAGGAAAACAAGCCTGAGTATCCTACCAGTGCTTCAGCTTCAGCAGAATGGAAAAATGTTGGGCGTGTGCTTGTGCAGCGTGATCATTTTGGCGTTGAAACGGTTTGGGATGGTTTGGTCTTTAGATACGGTTCCCTGAATACAGGTTATAGATATTCGATAACGGGAAATATCATGAACTTGGATACCAAGATTATTGGTGAATGTGGTGGAGCCGGCGTGTATATGATGGGAAACAGCATGCTGGAAAATTGTGTGATAGAGAATAACCTTATACTGGCCGATAAGAAGAATATCATATCAAACAGCGGGGGAATTCATACCGTAGCCGGCGGCGTTTTTTGTCGTGGAGGTGTAATCAGAAATTGTCAAATTATAAACAACTCAATTAGAGTATACAGTCAACAGGAGGGCGGAAACGGTGCTGCGTTCTCGTATGGCGGCGGATTATATATCTTAAATGACGACAATTATACGGCAGCGATTTTCAACTCTTTGATTTCAGGTAATCGTGCTGAAGCTCTGGAGTGGAATAATGAGACGGTAACTTATCATACGATGGCAATTGGTGCCGGAGCCTGTCAGATAAGTGGTAATTTTTATAACAATACTATTGTAGGCAATACGGCCAAGACCGAAAATTCCACATATTCAAATATTATGTGTGGTGGTATGTTTGTTTATGATACGGCAGAAATTTACAATTGTATCATCTATAATAATAAAGAAGAAGGTGGACGTAACATAGGTATTTCTAGTCCGGAGAACTTAAACTTGCAAGTACTTAGTGTTGATATTCCAGAAGGTTCAAGTGGTGACAAGCCTAACAATGATGGTTATAGTATCATGAAAGAACGTATTCATGTATATTATAGCAATGTAGGTTATACTGATGCATATAAAAATGCCCATGAATCCTCTTCTTTAGTTTATGAAAATGTTACATATGCCTCAAGAAATAATGTTTCAGGTTATCCAAACTTTGTTGATGAGTCAACTGGTGATTACCATTTGTTGACCGGCTCTCCTGCAATTAATACCGGAACAGAGGTCATTCCCAATGCAATCATTCCTGATTATGATGCAGACTATACCAATCGAATTAAGGATTGTGGTATTGATATGGGGGCTTTTGAAAGTACGAACGAGGGCAATGTACTTTGTACAGAAACGCAAGAAGATGACAGAACCATATTTACTTATTATGTTTCTCAAAACGGAGTAGGTTTACGTAGTGGAGAGAATCCGGCCAATGCAGCATGTGCAACGAAGTTACAGGCCATTCTTACAGATGCAGGTAAAAAAGTTTCAACCAGTACTTCAGCTTCGGCTATTGTTAAGGTTGCTGGTTATGAAGATGCTTCGTTTGTTTACAATGCCAATACTTTGGCTTCAGCAATTGATCCGCAGAGTTATACTTATGTCATTCCGGAAGGAGTTACTCTTATGGGTGGATATTATGACGGCACTTACACCGATGGCGTTTACAATGAAGGCAGTGGCTGGGATGATGCTACTGGCGACAATGTGCGCAATCCGATGAAGTTCCGCACCGTGTTGAGCGCGATAGCCAAGCCTTCTCAGGGTTCGACAATTACGCAGGAAGTGAATGGTTATCATACGGTGACTTTTGGCGCTTGGCCCGGAACGGCGGCTTTAGCAAAGTCTACCATTATCGACGGTGTGTGGCTGGAGGATGGCAGTGCCACTTCGTTGGCGGGTGCCGGCAATCCGAATACGCGCGGAGGTGGTGCCATCGTGCCGAGTGGTGCCCATGTGCGCAACTGCGTGGTGCGCAATTGTGAGGCCAATGAAGGTGGCGGCCTCTACCTTATGCCGGGGGCCACGGTGAGCGGTACGCTGATCATGGACAACAACGCGGAGAATGGCGGTGGTGTTTATGCTGACAGTACTAATGTCAAGGCCGACAGCCGTGCGCACATTCTTTCCTCTACCATTGCCGGCAACACGGCTTTTACCAGTGGTGGCGGCTTGTATATGGAGGACGGTGCCGTGATGAATGTCAACACCGTGATTTTTGGCAACACGGCCGGTTCGGACAAGAACGTGAGCGGTGTTACCAATACGCAGTTTGCTGACAACAAGCTGAGTTCGGTGTACGGAATTGATGGCAAGACGAATTTCTATCCGTTCAACGACTGCTTCGTGGAGACGCAGGAAATGCCGTCCGATTTCGAGAATACGAGACTGGAGAGCGATTCCACGCTCTATTTCACGGGCGACTTCTATCAGCTGAAGGACTACTCACTGCTCATCAAGCACGGCTTGAAAAATGAGTATCAGGAAAAAGAGACGCAGGCAGATCCCAGCTTGGTGACCACCTTCAATGTTGCGAAAAGCGATATGCAGAATATTGTACGCGTGCAGACAGGAAATGGTGCTGAGCGCTTGGATGCCGGTGCCTTTGCCTATGAGGGCGGTATTTTGCCGGAAGATCTGTTTACACGTATTTTCGTGTCGCAGACAACCAATATAACATTGCCTGATAATGAGGATATGAACAAATATTTGGGCCGTTCGTTCTATACCTCTTTCTCTACTTTGGAGGATGCGCTGGGATATATCCGCTCGATGCGTAAAGATGGGAAGGCTAATGATAATACTCATTTCGAGATTTTGGTAGCCGGCGGAACCTATAAGCCGTCTAATGAGCGCACTACTACCGCTGCCGTTACGCATGACCAGCGTCTGTACTCATTTGAAGTGCCGCAGGGTGTTAGCATTTATGGTGGATTTGTAGGAACAGAGAAATACACTTCTGGTTCAGTATCATCCGTTCCTGGAATGAGTGATACATTTACAAATATTGAAGGAGATGATAAAGATCTTACAGGTATTCTGAATGAACGTACTTATTCCGACTTCAATCAGAACGGCATCAACGAGCCGTGGGAGCTGGCTAATCAAACCATCCTTTCGGGGCAGATCAATGCTTCCAGTACAGCGCAGAATGCTTACCATGTAGTATTTACGGATAAGGGAACCGCTACGACTGTAAATCCTGTCGTATTGGACGGCTTGACCGTGATGAACGGCGAGACTGACAATCAATTGTCTATCAGTACAGATGAGAATGAGCAGGGCCGAGGCGGCGGAATCTACAGCAATGGCGTAACCTATACCATCAGTCGCTGCCGCCTGCTGAACAATACAGCCGTGCGTGGCGGTGCCGTATTCGTACGTGACGCCGACCTGAATCTTTCCGGATGTATTCTGGCCGGAAACAAGACGGTAGAGAATGAGGCTTCGGCTTCTGGTAATACTACAACGTTGAAAAGTCGCGGTGGTGCTGCCTACGTATCAGGTATATCAAAAGCCGTCAATTTGCGTGCTGTGAACACTTTGTGGGCAAACAATGAGTCGGCAGGAGAAGGCGGCGCTATTGGTACGAATTATGCAGAAGGCGTGTCAAGCTCTCATGACCCGCTTCTTTACATTATGAATAATACGTTTGTAAGGAATAAGGCGAACATTAATCCTGTGATTTATACACATAATGGCAAAAGTAGCATTGTGAATACTTTGTTTTGGGGTAATCAGGGAGATTATCAAAACGCTACCAATTTGTCAATAATTTCTAACGTGTCTTATTGCGCCAGTGATGTGGATTATGTCAACAAGTTTGCTTCAGGAAATGCGAACCATAATATTCTGCTTTCTATCGACAATATGGGCGACAACGGTCCACGCTTTACCAATCCGTCCATTGTGGCCGGCGCGGATGGTAATTCTGCTTCGAGCCTGTGGAATCCGGCCGCTATATCCGTGCTGACGGATGCAGGTGACGGAACGGAACATAATGGCGATCAGTCAAATAGTTCAGAAACAGATCATACGCCTAATGGAACAACCGGTGCTTATCAGGATTGGTTTACGGAAAATGCAGATGTAAAGGAGGCCTATATTACGGATGGAAATTATTCTCGCTATTCAGGCCCTTATGGCGAAAACGGCACGCAGATGTGTAAACCCATTGATATTGGTCTTTACGAGTATCAGTATGTGTCCAACTTCTCTACCATGCTGAAAATATATGTAGATACGCTTTCTGTCGGAAATGGTTCGGGCGACAGTTGGGCCAATGCCACCGACGACCTGCGCGGAGCCATTGTCGGTGCATCCAATCCGACTGACCAAGCCGGTACCAGAAGAATTTTTGTACGTGACGGGAAATATACCTGGAGCCGGCTGTCGGCAGGTTCGGCCTATATCCTGAACATGTCAGACAATTCGCTGAGCGACTCGCTGATTCTGAAAGGCTCCTGTACGGGCAGTGGCGAGCAGCAGGATTTCAGCAAACCCACAGTCGTTCGCAATGATGTGGAAACTCCCATTCTGATGTCCGTAACAGCCAATGGCAAGGATGTTGTTTTCGAAGGTTTCACGTTTGCCAATCATTCTGCGTCTAAAACTGCCAAGGGCATGGAGGTTAGTGTCCAGCCCAGTGGTTCACTGACGTTGAAGAATTGCGGATTCCGTCAGAACCCTGTCGGATTGAATGTAGAAGGAAACAGCGGTCCGGTATTGATATACAATACGCTCTTTGCCGACGGCGGTACGGGTCTGGCTGCTGATGGAAACACAACGGTGGTCAATGCCACCTTTGCCCAGAACGTCACTGACCTGACCGTCATGCCGAAAGGCATATATAATAGTGTGGCCTGGAAGAATGGCAAGCAAAATCTGACTACTGATACAGAGAAAAAGAATGTGGCTATTCACGGTACGGTAGACAACGATAATGTGCTGGAGGGTCCCAACTTTGTAGACCCCGACAACGCCGACGTGATGAACCGCGACTACCGCATCCGTCCCAACCTGTTGCTGCTGAACAAGGGAAGTAAGGATAGTTATTTGGCTCAGGTTGGCATCAGCAATTTCGATAACGAGAAAGACCTGGCCAACAATGCCCGTCTGACGGGTGATGAGATAGATGTAGGGGCTTATGAGTACGAAGCTACCCTGAAACCCATTGTCTACGTAAAGGCCGACCTGACCGGTACGGCCGACGGTAACAGCTGGACCACCGCCCTGGGCGACCTGCAGGGTGCCGTCGACCTGGCCGGCATCTACGTGAACGGAAATCCGGGCGAGCATGCTTACGTATTTGTACACAACAACTACCGCGACGCCGGACTGCTCAACCTGTCGATGCCGGGCGTAAAGGTATATGGCGGCATGAACGACGAAACCTCTGCAGCAACGGATGTAAGCGGTATCGTGTCCGACCTGCTCACCCAGCGCAAGGGTATGCTGGAGTCCACCGGTCGCTCGTCGTTGCATGACGTGACCCTTGGAACCGATGTCGTAGTGGACGGTTTCGTGGTGAACGGTGCGGCTACGGTCAACAACGGTATTCTTTCAACCTCCATTCTCAATGGTGCCGTGGCGGGCCAGTCCGACGGTGTGCTTTACAACTCACTGGTGTTGGGTGATGGCACGGCGGAGCATCCGGGAAATGTCAGTGGCGTAACGGCCGTTAATGTGACGGCTACGGGTACGATTGCAGCAGACGGCAACAACCGCGCTTCTGTAACTGAAACGAATAGCTATGTAACGACTGACTACTGGAAATATCAGCTGATGGAAACCTCGTCAGATATTGACCCGACGGGTGACCGTATGGATATCACTAATTATATGGCTAAGGTAGGTCACAGCCGCGACCTGATTGGTAACCAGCGTATCCGCAATGCGGTGGACAACGGTTGCTTCGAGACTTGGAACATCACCGAGGATGCTCAGATTACGGCGACCGACAAACCTGTGGGTCAGTCGGTGGTTTACGTGCGTCAGGGCAAGGAGTTGTCAATGGCTGAGGGAGTATATCCCGAGGGCCAGAACTTCACCCCCGGCTACCTGCTGCTGGAGCATCAAGCCGGTTTGCGCGGCAATGGCAATTACATCAGCCTGAACAACTTTGCCGTTGAGCGCAACGTAGCGGCCGGCGGCAATGATTTGGCCGTCATGCCGTTTGACGTAACGGGTGTTACTCCGGATGCGGGCTACAGCCTGAAGCGTTACAATGGCAGTACGCGTGCAGCTTATGACTATACTTTTGACAGTACGAATGGTAACGCATGGACAGACGGTAAGGCATGGACAGACCAAGATTTTGCAAATAGAGGAGAAACCGAAGGCTTCCTGATTGAAAATACTTCGACCGACAAAATAAAGGTTCGTTTCAGCGGAAGCGGAAATAATTCCTATTTCGAGGGTGGCGCAGACAAGAGCGTTGTGCTGATGAAGTATAACTTCAATGATCCGTGGACCTCGACCACTTCAGGCGGCAACCGTTTTACCCACAAGGAAAACATGAGCTGGAACCTCTTTGGCTCGCCCTACCTTTGCGCCATGAACTATGGCGACATGGCATACGGCCGTGTTCTCTACGGCTATACGGCCGATACCGATACGTATAAGACGGTCAATACCGCCAACGAAACCGCAGGCTACATTCCTGCCGGCGACGCCGTGTTTACGCAAACGGCTACGCTTCGCGAAAGCGAATCCGTCAGCATTGCGCTGCCTTCATCCTCCGGCCGACAGGGCTATGCTTATGCTTCGTCGGCCCGCCTGCAGCTCACGCTGAGTCCGGCCGAGGCCACCCGCGCTACGGCCGACGGGGCTTCAGCGGCCGATGTGCTGCAGCTGAATGCCGTGCCGGCCGACGAGGCCCGTCAGGACTTTGACCTTGGTGCCGACGGTGTGAAGTGGATGAGCACGGCCGCCGTGCCGCAGCTCTACGCCGTGCGCAGCGGCAATCGCTATTCGCTCCTTTCGGCCGTCAGCGAGGAGGGCGAAACGCCACTGGGCGTGACTGCCTCCAAGGCCGGCACTTACCAGCTGGGCATTGCCGGCAACGAGGGTTACGAAACGGTGGAACTGACCGACCATTTGACGGGGCGCACCGTTGACCTCACCGCCGCTCCCTACACCTTTACGCTTCCGGCCGACACCTGTATCGACCAGCGCTTCACGCTCCGCTTCCGCACGCTGGATGACGAGGGAGCTGACGGCGGCATCCGCATCAGGCTGCAGGACGACGGCAGCATCTGCGTGAGCGGCCTTGAGCCCGGCCAGCGTATACAGGCCTACAGTGTGGGCGGCCAGCTCGAGTGGAAGCACGTGGCCACCGAGAGCCAGTGTGTCTTCCGCCTGCAGCGCGGCGTACATGTTGTTGAGGTGCGTGAGGGTGGCACCAAGCGTGCCGTCAGCAAGCTCATGGTGCCTTAGTTGCAGTACACCCGCGGGTTGTGCACCCGCATCTCGTTTCCATAAAGAGCGGCGCGCTCCGTCCTGCCTCCGGGCAGCCGGGCGCGCCGCTCTTCGTAGGGTAGCTTCCGGCCGGTGTGGCAGGAAAGTTTTTACAAGGTGCCGTCCTGTTTCTGCGGGGCGGTACCTTGTTTTTCCGGGAAGCCGTTTTGTTTTTCCGTGTCGGCGTAAGGGAAAAAAACCGTAATACGATTGTTACCCCATCGTTACCTTGGGGTAAACAAATCGACACATCAGGGCCGTAATTTTGCCTGCGAAAACAAACGATAGTTTCATTTAAATTTGAGATTTATGAGATTGAAAGGATTTATGAAAACCGGCGCCCTGCTGGCGCTGCTTTCGGCAGGTGCCGCACCTGCCCTGTCGCAGGAATTTACCCTCGATTCCAAAAACTTTACCACGCCTTCATGGACGCGCCTGACCCGTCTGATGGCTGAGATGCAGGATGCCTCGCAGCCTTACAGCATCAACATGACCGTCAACGGCGACCCCCGCACGCAGATGGGCTTTGCCTGGTTTACGAACCCGGAGGTGAAGAGCGGAAAGGTGCAGATTGTGGCCAAGGCCGACGCCACGGCCGAGGATTTTGCCAATCCCGACCTGATTCTTGACGCCACTTCGGCCGACGTGAAGGACCTGAACTACGTGACGGCCAAGAATTACGTGGACGGCATTGAGGCCAATGCCAAGCGCTCGTACACCAGCCACAAGGCCCTGGCCACCACGCTGAAGGCCGGCACCACCTATTCCTTCCGCGTAGGCACGGAGCAGGGATGGAGCGAAATCGGCCATTTTACCACTGCTTCCGATTCGTACAGCGCTGAAAAGGGGTATTCCTTTATTTATATGACCGACACGCAGGCACAGAATGACGAAATGTTTGACGTGTCGCAGAAAACGGCGCACGCCGCCCAGCAGTTGGTACCTGAGGCACAGTTCGTGCTGGTCAACGGTGATTTGGTGGAGACTTCGGGCGCCAACAACTCGGAGTGGGAATATGAGCAGTGGTTCGGCACGATGCAGGACATCTGGATGAACTACCCGCTGGTAGTGGCGCAGGGCAATCACGACACCAGCTCGAACAGTAACTTTACGTGGCACTTTAATACGGACACCAGTTTCAACCAGAATTCGGCCGTTACAACAACCATGGACGGAACGGTATATTCGTTTGTTTACGGCGACGCCCTGTTTATGGTCATCAACTACGAGGACTACAAGAAGGAGGGTTACTTCCAGGCTCTGGCCGACTGGATGCGCAAGCAGGTGGAGGCTCATAAAAACGTGAAATGGCGTATTGCCACCTTCCACAAAAACATGTTTACCGGCAGCAAGTCGCACCAGAGCGACAGCGACGGACGCCTGGTGCGCGAGAACATGCTGCCCGTGTTCGACGAGTTGGACATTGACCTGGCCCTGCAGGGACACGACCACATTTATGAGGTGATAGGCCCGGTCAACAACAGCCGGAAAACCCTGGTCGAAGGAGCCGTGGAAGAGGTGGAGACCGTAGAGCCCGGCGGTGTGCGCGAAAACATGACCGGCAAGCAGGGTGGCGTGTTCAACGTGAAGGAGGGTACGCTTTACTTCCTCAACAATTCGGCCGGAAAGAAAAAGTATGAGCCGCGCAACGAGCAGGCCATGATTGACGCCTATGCCGACCATCAGGTGGAAAACTACTGGGGGCTCTTTTCCGGCAAGTTCGGACAGACCGGCGAGCCTACGTTCAGCAACGTGACGGTTACGGCCGATACCATCTTTATCAGCACCTATACCGTCGATGATGCCGGCACACCTTCGCTGTTCGACTCCTTCAAGGTAATCAAGGAGGACAAGACGACCGAGGGTATGACCAGCGTGACTGCTCCGGATGTAAGGATTTATGCCGACAACGAGGCCCGCACCATTGTCATTGACGGCGTAGAGCCGGAGAGCGTGGAGGTTTATGCCGCCAATGGTGTACTGGCCCGCCGTATTCAGGGCAAGGCCGTGTCAGTCAGTACGCAGGACATGACCCGCGGGCTCTACATCGTGAAGGCCGTGAAGGGAAAGAAGAGCTATTATGGAAAAGTGGTTGTGGCCTGACCTCACCACTGTTTTCTCTACTTAGGTTAAGTAGCCCCGGGAGCGCTCTTTGCTTCCGGGGGCTTTGAGGTTTAAGGGGGGGCGCGGTGCAAAAAAAAGGAGAGGCCGGACGCAGTGTAGCGTCCGGCCTCTCTCTATGTATGCGTTTGTCTGGCGGTGCCGTGTTTTATTGAATCAGCACGCGGCAGTTTTTTTGTCCCGACTGGATGATGTAGGTGCCGGTGGGCAGCGGCTGGCCCAGGGGTACCCGCTGTCCGCTCAGGTTGTAGGCGCGGGCGGGTCCGTCGGCATAGATGGCCTTGTGGCTGATGCGTATGCCGTCGGGCAGGAGAGTCTGGCTGATGCCGTCCTCAATGGCGCCGCTGGCCGTCAGCACGAAGGTGGTGCGCCAGGTGTCATTGCCGGAAGCCGAGTTCCAGAAGTCGAGGGCGCCGGTGCCTTTGTTGATGACCACGTAGCCGTTGTTGCCGGTGTAGGCATGGAGCAGGTAGTTTGACCCGCTCTTTTCCAGTCCCCATTCAGCCGGCTGCTCCTGCAGGGCCACGGTGTTGCCGCTGCGGTAGAGGTAGCGCTGGTTGTCGGCGTTCTGCAGGGTGACGCGGCCCTGGGTTTCGGCTGCGCGGATGAGCCATTTCTGGGCGAGGGTATTGCTCTCGGCGTAGGCCTTACCGTCGCCCGAGATAAAAAAAGGCGCGCCGGCATCGCCGATGTTTTCCAGGCTCGAAATGGTAAAGTACGTGTCGGGCGAGTATCCGTCGACGGTGATGCAGGTGGCCCGGGCAGCCTCCATGGCTGCTTCGATGGCCCGTGTAGCTTCGGCGTAGCTGCTCATCTGCTCGATTTGCTCGTCGGTAGGAATGACTTTGCGGAGGGCTTCAATGGCATTCTGCTCGTATTCGCCGGCCTTGGCGGTACTGATTTGAGCCTCGTCGTAGGTGTCGGCTCCAGCCATCTGGCGGGCCTGGTTTACGAGGTTCTTGAAATTCTCGAGTCCGGGGTTACCGCTCACCAGCCAGCTGATGGGCAGGGTGACGAAGTTCATGCTGTAAGCATCGTCGCCCATGCTGTTGTCTTCGTAATAAACGGCTACGTCGCCGTTGGCCAGGCGCTCGATGGTGGAGTAGGCCGAGCCCAGCTCGCAGATGACCTTTTTATACGGATAGGTCTTTCCGCCGTCAATGCTGGCGTAGAGCGTGACGTTCTGGCGGGAACCGGAATTACAGATGGTGTGCAGGATGATGTCGTCGGAGTAGACAAGAATGTCGGCGTTGCATGAAGCACCCCAAATCTGGCTGTTTTCGTACTGCTGGCCCCAGGTTTCGCCGCCGTCGGTGGAGAGGTTGAAACCGCGGTTGCCGCTGCGGCGGGTGGAGAGCATGACGGTGCCGTCGGGCAATTCGGCCACTTTGGCCTCGTTGCCGCCATCGTAGGCTGAGGTGGCGGATACGTTCCAGGTCAGGCCCTCGTCGTCAGAATAGAGCGTATAGTTCTGGTAGTTGCCGCTGCTGAACTTGCAGACCATGGCAAACATGACGCGACCGTTGCGTGAGGCGTCCTGCTGGTGCTGCAGCAGAATGCCGCGGCCGGAGGTGGTGAAGCCACCCTGCAGCTGGCCCTGAACATACTGGTGGGCATAGAGCTGTGAGGTCAGGTCTTCGGGCTTGCTCCAGGTCTGTCCGCCGTCGTCGGAGTAGGTCATGTAGTAGCGTATGGGGCTGCTGTAGGACGAGCCCTGGAACTGCTTGTCGGCCGCCATGAGGCAGATGATGCGGCCGTGGGCCGTTTCAACCAGGGCAGCGTCGCCGTAACCGTAGTCGGGCGATACGGCCGGGTCGCCGGCAATGAGCTTGCCTTCGGACCAGGTCAGTCCGTTGTCGTCGGAGTGGCGTGTGATGAGGTCAATGTAGTTGGGCAGGTCGCCGTTGCTGTTGTAGCGCTTGTCGGTTACGGTGACGATGCGGCCGTTGAGGGCGTCGTCCTTTTGGTGGCGCAATACCAGCATGGCCGGGATGCGCCAGTAGTGTGAACCGTCGTCGTAGGGGTTGAAGAGCATGGTGTGCGACTTGAAGATGCGTGCCTTTCCGGTGGGGTTGCTGTTGATGTCCAACTCGCCGTCGGGCTGCTGGATGCTCTTGAGGGTAGCGTCAATCTCGTGGTCGGGCGTAGCCGTCGGTTTGAGGTCGGCTGTGATGAAGAAGCAGGTGCTGCCGGCTTCCAGTTTTTGCGGTTCGCTGAATTGCAACTGCACGGTGTTGCCGCTGACGGTTACGGAGTCGAGCAGGGTGGCCTGTGCTTTCAGTGTGCCGTAGAAAAGGTTGGAAGTAGAGCGGTAAACCTTGATGCAGGCCAGGTCGGCGGCAGCGTCGGTAGAGCCGCTCAGGTCGATGGTCATGCCGCTTACGGACGTGCTGCCCTGGAATCCGCCTACCTGCAGGTCGGCACGCATGACGATGCGGTCGGTATTGCCCGGCGCCATGGTGAGGAAACCCTGTACGGCGTTGGCCGACTGGATGCTGACGGGGGTGTTCAGGTCGCAGCTTTCAAAGCGGAACTGGCATCCGGGGTCGGAGGTGTTGCTGCCCCCGCCGTAGCTGATGACGCGGTACTGGTCGCCCGAGCCGCCCTGGTGGAGCTGCTTCGTGCCGGAGACGATGATGTAGAGGTCGTTCTGGCCGTTGATGGCCTTGATTTGCCAGCCCGTTTGCGGCTCGGTGCTGACGGGATAGAAGGCGGGATTGATGCCAATTACCTGCGTGCGAGAGGGGTCGATGTAGACGCCTCCCGAGCGGCAGACAAGGTTGTAGGTGCCGTCGGTGCGCAGTTCCACGCGCCAGAGCTGGTCGTCGGTATACGTGAATGAGGCTGCACCGCTCAGGTAGGTGGCCGTGCCGGCACTGGTGAGGGTACGGTTTTCGCGGTTCGGGGTGAAAAGCCGGAACCACTTGGGCGCATCGGCCGTTGAACTTTCAAAAGCCACGGCCAGCATCTGCGCCGGCCAGCCGAGCCCTATACAGCAGAGCGCGGCCAGTAGTTTGCGGTAGATGTTGTGCATAGTTTTTCTGAATTGTTTTTTTGAGGTTGCTGAATTCAACTTGCAAATGCAACAGAATTCTGATTAATAATTTGTTTAAATTTTTCGTTTGGCGTGAGGTATCCAAGTCTTTTACGAGGTCGATTATTGAGTTTATTTTCAATCCACTTAATCTGTTTGTTGGTTACTTCACTAAAGTCCTTACCCTTTGGGATATACTGCCTGATAAGCCC
>ENA-ORVB01000186-ORVB01000186.1-human-gut-metagenome-genome-assembly--contig:-NODE-186-length-54750-cov-3.95168_pt1 | contig 54750 bp, 52 predicted proteins | sample MGYA00242090_ERZ509231 | MGnify/ENA primary metagenome ERZ509231 (study PRJEB26280, sample SAMEA2338798) | human gut metagenome | biome: human gut; feature: human-associated habitat; material: faeces...
GGATTAACTAGCTGCTGAGAAACTATCGTGTAAGAACAATAACGAGATCTTAGGGATTTATTGTTTTATCGTGTTTGATCTTCCGATAAAACAGCTAAAGAAATCGTTTTGTTTAGTGTTATAAATCTATTTTGACTTAACCAAAAAAAGAGATTTTATAACTAGGTGGTGCGGAAGAAGGGACTCGAACCCTTACACCGAAGGCGCCAGAACCTAAATCTGGTGCGTCTACCAATTTCGCCACTTCCGCATTCAAATAGATGTTTAGAAAAGGATGGGGTGGCTAGTGGGGCTCGAACCCACGACAACTGGAATCACAATCCAGGACTCTACCAACTGAGCTATAGCCACCACGGTAGAAATTTTAATCCACTCTTTATATCCTGTCCGGAGGCTGGATGGCGCGTCCTAAAGGAATCGAACCTTTGACCCACAGCTTAGAAGGCTGTTGCTCTATCCAACTGAGCTAAGGACGCTCAAGTGGTCGGTGATATAGGATTTGAACCTACGACCCCCTCGTCCCGAACGAGATGCGCTACCGGACTGCGCTAATCACCGAGTGAATTAACGGAGCACATATTATCAAATTCATTTGTTTCGTCAAGCCTTATTTTCATCTTTTTTTTCATACCCTGCCCTCTTTGTAACCAATAATCATCCTTTTAGCTCACTCCTGTGCGCTTTTGATAGAATACGCACGTTCCTTTTCGGGGGTATTTAAAAGTGTTTTTCGGTCTTTCTCTAAACGAGTTGCTTATTTCCATCGGCGTTCTGGTACTTTGTGGTGTTTTTGCCGGTTTTCTGGCAGGACTCCTGGGTATCGGCGGAGGCGTGGTATTCGTCCCCTGTTTCTTCTTTATTTTTTCCTATTTCTTTCACGTTCCTGCCGATACTGCCATTTTGGTTGCAACCGGCACCTCGTTGCTGTGCATGATCCCAACCTCCATTTCTGCGGCACGCTCACAATACAAGCGCGGAAATATGAATTTGGACATCATAAAAAACTGGTCCGTATCCATGCTCTGCGGCGTCGCCGTCGGTACCGTGGTAGCAAAGTTCTACGGAGGCTCCTGGCTGGCCGTGCTTTTCGGCTCGGTTATGATCATCAACAGCTTAAACATGCTGTTACGCGCCAAGGCCAAGCCTGCCTTCGATTCACTTCCTGGTCGCAATCCTCAGCGTGTAATTGCCTTTTGCATAGCCTGCTTCTCCTCCATGCTGGGAATAGGCGGCGGAACCTTGACCGTTCCGGTCTTGAATGCCTGCAACGTCAAGGCTCATACCTGCATAGGAACCTCGTCGGCAGTCTCGCTCTTCGTATGCGTGCCGGGAGCCCTGCTCATGATCTTCATGAACATTTCCGCAACTCCTGCGGATGCCCCCATCGGAACCTTGGGACTTGTAAACGTCCTTACCGCCGTATGCGTAGTTCCCATCTCTATTTTATGTGCCCCGCTCGGTGTACGCTTTGGTAAAAGTATTTCTCCCATTACCTTAAAACGCATATTTGCGGTAGCCTTGTTCATAATAAGTGCCCGCATGCTGTATGAAGGGATCATAGGTTAACCTGTTACGGAGTTTTTATGACTGCTCAACTTATTGACGGCAAGGGAATTGCCAAGGAACTGCGTGCTTCTTTAAGAAAAGAGGTAGACGATCTCGTAGCCGCCGGCAATCGTGCACCGGGACTGGCCGTGATCCTGGTAGGGGAGGATCCTGCATCTCAGGTATACGTGCGCAACAAGCATAATGCCTGCAAGGACGTAGGGATCAAGACCTTCTCGTACAATTTACCAGCATCGACCTCTCAGGAGGAGCTTTCGCAGTTGATAGCCAAGCTGAACGCCGATCCCGAGGTCGACGGAATTTTGGTGCAGTTCCCCCTGCCTGAAGGTCTTGATGAGTCTCAGGTAGTTGAGGAGATAAGTCCCGCCAAGGATGTGGACGGCTTCCATCCCTATAACGTGGGTCGTCTCGTGCAACGCATCCCCTACATCTGTGCCTGCACTCCGCACGGAGTTATGACCTTATTACACAGAACCTTAGGCTCGGATCTCAAGGGCTTAAATGCCGTGATCGTCGGAGCCTCCAATATAGTAGGCCGCCCCATGGCACTTGAGCTGCTGCTTGCTGGCTGCACCGTCACCGTAACTCATCGCTTCAGCCGTCCCGAGGAGCAAAAGGCTCTTATCAAGGCTGCCGATATCGTGGTAGTTGCCGTAGGTAAGCCGCGCTTTTTGGACGGTTCCCTTATCAAGGACGGAGCCACCGTGATTGACGTAGGTATCAACCGCCTGCCCGACGGAAAATTGTGCGGAGACGTGGATTTCGATAAGGCTGCGGAGCATGCCGCCTTCATTACTCCGGTTCCGGGCGGAGTAGGTCCCATGACCGTGGCAACCCTGATGGAAAACACCGTCACCGCCTATAAGAGCCATATTGCAAAATAACTTGGCTCCTGTAAAAACACCCGGACAAGCCGGGTGTTTTTTACGCGCCGAAAGACGCTAAAATTCATTACAATCAGCGCGGAGCCACCATGTCGGTGAGATCTGCTATCTCCACGACGGGATTTTGATCAGCCTTGTAGTCGATGCCGTCGACATCAAAGCCGAACAGCTCAAGGAACTGACGCTTATAATCGTCATAGTCTCCAAGCTCACGCAGATTGGCCGTAGTGACCTCTCCCCAACGTCTCTTGGTCTCATTCTGAACTGCAGGATCTAGCTCCCAGCCGTCCATTCTTAGACGCCCCTCGGCATCGATCTCAGCCTTCTTACCGTACAGAGCATCCTCAAACAATCTGTAAATATGCGCAATTAAGGACTCATAGGTTCCCTTCTCACGCATGACCTTAAAGAGTAAGGCCGTATACAGAGCCATCATAGGAATGGCCGAGGAAGCCTGGGTTACCACGCATTTGAGCACGGTCACGCGCGCATCGCCCTTAACGCCGGCAAGACGCTCACGGTTGGCTTTGGCAGCACGATCGAGATCCTCCTTAGCCTTGCCCAAAGCTCCGCCCCAATAAATAGGATGGGTAAGCTCCGCACCGATATAGGAGTAAGCTACGGTCTTAAAGCCCTCTGAGAGAACTCCGGCCTTTGACAGAGCTTCAATCCAAAGCTCCCAATCCTGACCTCCCATCACCTTTACGGTGTTGGCAATTTCCTCATCGGTGGCAGGATCAATGGAGGCCTCGATGATCTCATCCTTATTGGTATCAACCGCAGTTGCAGTATAGGTCTTACCTATGGGCTTCAATACGGAGCGTACCACCTCTCCGGTATCCGGCATCTTGCGGACGGGGGCAGCTAAGGAATAAACGAGGAGATCGATCTGACCCAAATCCTGTTTAATGATCTCTATGACCTTTTCGCGGCACTCGTTAGAGAAGGCGTCGGCATTGATGTTCTTGGCATACAGCCCCGCTTCCTTGGCAAATTTGGTAAAAGCGGCGGTATTGTACCAGCCTGCAGTTCCGGGACGCTTCTCGGTTCCGGCCTTTTCGAAGAACACGCCCAAGGTAGCGGCTCCGGAGCCGAAGGCGGCAGAAATACGTGAAGCCAGACCGTAGCCGGTGGAGGCGCCGATCACCAGCACCTTCTTCGGACCGTTTTCCATTTTCGGCTGTGATTTTACAAATTCTATCTGGCTCTTTACGTTGGCCTCACATCCTGCAGGATGAGTGGTAACGCAAATAAAACCGCGAGTCTTCGGTTCGATGATCATATAAATGCTCCTAAATAACATCCGCCTTGAATGCGGATCTGTTGAGGGCATTTTAACACATAGCCCGCACTGCACCCGAAAAGCTACATCCTGTGAAGATTTGCAACCCCTCCTCATATATTTTGTGCGTTATAATTCCAACACTTTTTTCATTTTGTTATGAGTAATATCAGATCCGCTGCATGCGGCAACATTCTTTTTTCAGTATGAAATCCTTTTTTAAAAACGCTTTTTTATCTCTGCTTTTATCATCATCAACAGTTCTTGCCGTTCCCTCATCATCGCTTCCCGTACAGGGCACCAATATGGGTATTGCCTACAGGCTCCCTGGCGGCAACGATATCTACGGCCAAAATTACGATGTATACATGCATCCGGCATCCACGCAAAAGATCCTTACGGCCTTGGCCGCTTACCTGTATCTGGGACATGACTACAAAATTCGTACCTCGCTTTTGTTAAATCGCAATGTCTTTGATCAAAACGGCAAATTACGCTTAAGCGCCGACGGTACCTTAAACGGAAATATAGTCATACGTTTCTCAGGAGATCCCACCTTAACCTCCGACAAATATCAAAAGTTGCTAGGTATGCTGAAAAAGGAGGGGGTCAAAAGGATAGCCGGTCGTGTCATCCTGGATATGAGTCGCTTCGGCGGTCGCAGCCGTGCCAAGGGCTGGTCCTGGGATGATCTGCCCGTATGCTTCACCGCCCCGGCCGCTGCTGCCATCATCAATCGTAACTGCGCCTTTGCCCAGCTTCAGCCTCATGGAAAAGGAGCTTTGGCAACCGCTGTCATTTCCGCAGGATCACCCGTCACCATCAGCTCGGATGCCGTGGGTATTCCCGCTTCTCAATACGGAGGAAACTGCGAGCTTGAGGCCAATCTTTATCTGGACAACGCTTACCATATCACCGGCTGCGTACCCATTCAGAAGGATAACAAGCCATGGCCCTTGTCCCTGTCGGTATCCGATCCTGACAAATGGGGTGAGGATTGGACGGCCCTGCTACTTAAAAAAATGGGTATAAGCTACGATTCAATCGTAATAAGTCACAACACGGTATCAGGCTATGCCGATTATGGGTATTTGGACTCCGCGCCCCTAAAGGATCTCGTGCGCTACATGCTGTATCGCTCAAACAATCTCTATGCCGATGCCATATTGAAAAACGTCGGAGCCGAATATTACAAGGAGCCTGCTACCTACTACCGCGCCGTTACCGCCATGCGCTCCATACTCCAAAAAAATGCGGGGCTTAAGCTTGAGGAATCCTATCAGGTCGACGGCTCTGGACTGTCTCCGCACAATCTCATCACCCCGGCCCAATTGCTAAGAGTACTGCAATACATCATCGACAACGACGATAAACTTAAGCTACTTGAGGATATGCCCTTGGCCGCCAAAACCGGAACGCTGAAATGGCGCGGCTCGGTACATGAGGCCCCGCTTGCAAACAACGTGATCGCCAAAACCGGAACCCTCACCAATATTTCTAATTTGGCAGGAGTAATCACCACAAAATCCGGAAAACGCGTACCCTTCGTATTCTTTACCAACGGTATTTCCCTGCCTCAGCGTCAGCGCGAGGCCGTAATGTATCACCGCATGGCCTCCCCGACCTTAGGCTACGAGCGCTACGTGCTGGAGGAAATCTACAACGAAAAGGTAATGGGCCGAGATTTTTAGCACATAGGTTTTGACAAGATACTCCGCACCTCATTAAGGTTGCGGAGTATTGCTTTTCTACCATGCCGGATCCCCACACCTCCAAGCTTTTCCCCTACGTAAACGCATAAAAAAAAATGAATCCATTTTCACGGATCCATCTTCCTAGATCTGAAATCATAAATCCGCCCTCAAGCTCCTTTAGAACAAAGCCGAAGACGGACGAGGCCTATGTTACTGCCTGTAATTTTTAAGGAAATGCTCGAGACGATCGCAGGCATCATTGATGATGTCCACGGACGGCAGGAATACCACACGGAAGTGGTTGGGCTCGGGCCAATTAAAGCCGGTACCCTGCACTATAAGCAACTTTTCCTGCTTTAACAGATCCATTGCAAACTTCTGATCATCCTTAATATTAAAGCGGCTGTCGAGCTTGGGGAACATGTACAGAGCACCGTGAGGCTTCACCACGCTGACGCCTGGGATGGCATTCAAACGGTTGTACATGGCATCACGCTGCAGATAAAGTCTGCCACCAGGAATAATAAGTTCATTGATGCTCTGATAGCCGCCGAGTGCGGTTTGAATGGCATATTGCAGAGGAACGTTGGCACAAAGACGCATCGCCATCATCATCTTCAGGCCGTCCAGGAAGCCTTTATTGCGCTTGGCATTGCCGGTCACCATCACCCAGCCCATGCGGAAGCCGCAGGAGCGATAGACCTTGGACAGACCGTTATAGGTAAGCACGGTGATGTCATCAGCCAAGGTAGCAATGGAACGGTGAGCCACATCATCGTAGAGGATCTTGTCGTAGATTTCATCGGCCAGGATCACCAGATCATGCTTGCGGGCAAACTCCACTATCTCCTGCAGAACAGGAGTTGGATATACGGCACCGGTAGGATTGTTGGGATTGATGAGTACCAAGGCTACGGTACGTGAGGAGATCTTCTTCTCCATATCCGCAAGATCGGGATACCATCCTGACTGCTCATCACAGATATAGTGAACGGCTTTACCGCCGGCCAGATTCACGCCGGCCGTCCAAAGCGGATAGTCGGGAGCGGGTACCAGCACCTCATCCCCGTTGTTAAGCAATGCATTCATAGTCATGGTGATGAGCTCGGACACGCCGTTGCCGATAAAAATATCGTCGACGTCCACATGCTTCATTCCCGCCTGCTGGTACTTCTGGGCAATGGCTTTACGGGCTGAAAAAATGCCGTTGCTCTCGCAATAACCGCACGCATTGGGAAGATTTCTGATCACATCCTTGACAACTTCTTCGGGCGCGTCAAAACCAAAAACCGCGGTGTTGCCAATGTTGAGCTTCAGAATTCTTTCGCCGGCCTCCTCCATTCTCAGAGCCTCCTGATGGATCCGGCCTCTTATGTCATAGCAGACATTGTCCAATTTATGTGATTTTTGTAAAAGCTTCATATTTAAATACCCGTTTTGATTTTGGTTTTAGGAAATTTGATATTAGCACTTTCAGCCCCCAAGATCGCAAACTGAAAATGAGCCCGTAACTAAAAACGGACGCTGCTGCCCCCAAAAACCGAATTTCTCCGCGCAGCTGCTTATTTAAAAACCCGCTGACTTTTTTTGAACACCGGCTGTCGTCACTTTAAAAAAGAGGGCCTTTTCCAAGAAAATTTGATATTTTCTGATATTCTGTGCGCATTGAGAACACGATCATGAGCTCACGAAACATATATTTTCTCACCGACGATCACGGAAATAAAACCCATGCGGTAATGCCCATAGCTACCTATAATGCTTTGATGGGGCTTGCGGATCTGGTAAAAAACACCTCACGCATAGGGCGACACGAAATTTACGTGCTTAAAATAAAAAACGTAATTGCCCGCGGCTACCCGGACGGACCGCGCAAGCGTCCCGCGTTCGTACTGATCAAGGACTCACAGGCCGTGCTTGAGGGAGCAGATTCTCTGCCTCAGCATGTTAAGGAGCTGCGTGAAAAATTATTGGATGAAGGGAAGCTGAGACTCGATCCTGAAAACGAATGCTTTACGCTGACACAGGATCTGCGTTTAAAAAGCAGCTCGCTTGCTGCCGCCATAGTTTCCGGAAACGTACGTAACGGACTTGACGTATGGATGAACCGCGAGGGCTTTTCGCTTAAGGAATCGGGTTACGGTCATAGCGGAAAGAGCTGATCTGCGTTATTAGGGCTCACCTTTTAGACATGGATCGACTAAGAACAGGCTTATTTAAAACAGGGTTAACTTTAATTTATGGAAAATACAAAGCGCGCAAACTATAAAAGCGAGCGTAAGGGCTCGGAACACGACGGCCGCCAGCGCCGCAGCAATCACACACCCTACGGACGCAGGAGCGACGGTCCCATGCGTGATCGCAGACACGATCGCAACAAGGCAAAGCGTGAGGAAAGCATGTTCAGATCGCCCGAGCAGCACGAGGAGCATGTAAGACGCAAGGGCTTCTCGGCTTTCCAGCAGCGCTTGGTTTTATCCATACTTAAGGACGTGCTGGAAAACCATAAATCGCTGGATCGCGCCTATGCGCTGTGGTTTTCCAAGGTCAAGCTTGAGAGCGTTGAGCAGGGCTTTCTGATCCGTCAGATCAACGCCATGTTCAACCGCCTGTCCTATTATGCCTTTGTCTCGGGCTTAAAGCGGCCCTCAGATTTTGAGCGCCACGCCTCGCGCCTGCTTTTCTCCTTCTGTGCCGATCATGATTGGCCTCTGCCCGAGCTTGAGGGAGAGGAAGGCTTCGATCGCCGCAGCATGAAAAAACGTATGGGAGAGGGACGCAACAATCCGCTCATGAATCAGGGTTGTCCCGTATGGCTCAATGAAATGGGTGAAAAGGAGCTTAAGGACAGGTGGGAAAACGAGAGAAAGGCTCTGGGCGAACCGGCTCGTCGTTTCATTCGCGCCAACACCTTAAAAACGACACGCGACGAATTGGCCCGCGAGCTGTCCCAGGAGGGTACCGTCACCCGTCAGGTAGGCGGATCGCAGGTAGCCCTTGAGGTCACCTCCAACTCGGCTCTGTTTCGCACGCAGGCCTTCCGTGACGGCAAATTCGAGCAGCAGGATGCGGGCTCCCAAAAGATCTCCGAATTTTTAGCCCCCGCCCCAGGTGAGCGCGTCGTCGACGCCTGTGCCGGAGCCGGCGGAAAGACTCTGCATCTTGCGGCACTGATGGAGGGCAAGGGACAGATCATTGCCATGGACACGGAGGAATGGAAGCTTGAGGATCTGAAAAAGCGCGCCCGTCGCGCCGGAGCCTTCAATATTGAAACCCGACTTATCACCTCCACCAAGATCATAAAGCGTCTTTACGATGCCGCCGATAAGGTGCTTATAGATGCTCCATGCTCGGGAACAGGCGTCGTACGCCGCATGCCGGACTCCAAGTGGCGTGACGGACGTGAAAAGTTGCGCGAGCTGCTCTATACCCAGGAAGATATTCTCGAGCGTTATGCTCCTATGGTCAGACCGGGCGGTTTTGTCGTCTACTCGACCTGCTCCATCATGCCATCTGAAAATGAAAAGCAAATCGAAAAGTTTGTAGCCAAGCATCCTGAGGAATACCGTCTCGTCGAGGCCAAACACATCATGCCCTCCGACGGTACCGACGGCTTCTATATGGCAAAGCTTGAAAGGATCAAGTGATCACAATCCTTCGGCATATGCCCGCGCACAAAGCGCGGGCATCTTCTTTAAAGAATCGTCGTCTTTGCTAAAATATTCCATATTGTCATGTATCCTGCTTTATTGTTTGACGACAGCAGATCAGTAGACAGTCAACGGCGATCCCTATTTTCCCCAAAAAATATTTACATCAGGTATGAACGACAACGATTTTGCATCTTTGCTTGCTCAATCAGAAAATGAACATGGTGACGATCTGACCTTTGCAGAGGCAGCAGGGCCCGTCAAACGCATGAAGCAGGACAAGATAGAAAAAAACACCCCGCTCTTGGACAAGAATACCGCCAAGTTGCGTCAGGAGGCGGCCGTTAAATTACCCGAAAAGCTCACCGAAAGCGCATCCTCAGCCTTCGTACACATGGTAGGTCCTCAGGAGGTGCTGGAGTTTAGGCGTCCCGGTATTCAACCCTATATCATTCGCAAACTGAAAAACGGCGAATACAGCGAAGCCGATTTTATAGATTTGCACGGTCTGACCGTGGAAAAGGCCTACGAAAGAGTCATGCGCTTCATAGCTTTTGCCAAAGAAAAGGAATACCGCTGCATACTCATCATCCACGGCAAAGGACAGATGCAAAAGCAAAAGGCGCTCATCAAAAGCTTTACAGCCCATTGGCTACGCCAGATCCCCGAGGTCTTGGCCTTTCACTCCGCTCCGGAATGGAAAGGCGGCACTGGTGCCGTAATGATAGTGATGAAAAAAGGTGACAAGGCCTCGGCCCTAAATCGAGAAATTCACTCACGTCGTTAACTTGATATAGTTTTAATTAGAGCATATATTTAACAAAACTATTCACTTTAGCTATATATTAGAGTACAGAGCATGCAAACAATTTCTCACGAAAGCTTTGAGGGCGAGCGTCCCCTTTTCGGCAGGAAGGATCTTAAGCTTGATCATGTGATCATACTTCCAGGAGAATCGGCACTTAAGGAAACCTCAAACATCGAGGCCGTAAACTGCGAATTCAACGGCAAATACCCTTTTTGGCATACCCACGGCTTTACCGTTACGGACTGCCTGTTTCGCGAGGGCGCACGTGCCGCCTTATGGTACTCCGATCATCTGATCATGACCGATACTCTGGTGTTGGCCCCCAAAATGTTCCGCGAAATGCACGATCTTAAGCTTGAGCGTGTACGCATTCCCCATGCCGGGGAAACTCTTTGGTATTGTCACGGCATCAAGTTTAAAGATTGCCGTGCCGATGAGGCCGACTATATATTCTTAGGCTCAAGCGATATCGAGCTTGAGAAGGTCACTATAAACGGCAACTATTCCTTCCAGAAAACCCACAACGTCATGATCTCGAACTGTGTTTTAAACTGTAAGGACGCCTTTTGGGAGTCGGAAAACGTCACCGTTTGCAACAGCATCATCAACGGTGAATATTTAGGCTGGCACTCCAAGGGACTTAAGCTTATTAACTGTCACATCAGCGGAACACAACCGCTCTGCTATGCCGAGGATCTTATCCTTGAGAACTGCAGCTTCGACAAGGATGCCGATCTGGCCTTTGAATACAGCTCCGTACACGCTTCAATCAAGGGTTTCATAAGCTCCGTAAAAAATCCGCTTTCAGGTCACATCACGGCCGCAGGCTACGGAGAAATCATACTGGATGAAAACCTTAAGGCCCCGGGCGACTGCCTCATCGATACCGCCCTTTGATTGCCAATTAGGAAAAAAACATGAGCAAAAGCAACGGATACGGTTTTGACACGGCTCCGCATCGTCGCGGATCCCGCTCCCTTAAATGGGATATTTGCAAAAAGGACGACGTGATCCCGCTTTGGGTTGCCGATATGGACTTTAAGATCTGCGATGCGGTGGAGAGAGCGTTAAGAAAGCGTCTTGATCACGGAGTGTGCGGCTACGGTCTTATTGATGATCTGTGGTATGAGGCTGTCATCAATTGGCAGCAGCGGCGCAACGGTGTTTTGTATACCAAAAAACAGATCTTGGCGGTGCCCGGAGTGATCCCCGCACTCTCGGCCGTTTTACAGGCTCTGCTGCAGCCGTCCGAGCAAGTGATCATGCAAACGCCGGCCTACAACTGCTTTTACTCAAGCCTGCGCAACTGCGGTATAGATCTTTTGAAAAATCCGCTGAAGGAAGGCGCAAGGGGCTACGAGCTTGATTTTGAAGATCTGGAGGCCAAACTCTCCTCGGATCGTGCCCGTGCCTTGCTCCTGTGCAATCCTCATAACCCTACGGGGCGAATTTGGACGCGCGACGAGCTCATGCGCATCGCCTCGTTGTGCGAAAAATACGACATAACCGTGATCGCTGATGAGATCCACTCCGATCTCAGATCCCGCGACAGCGTCTTTACCTCCTTTGCAACCTTAAATAGCAAGGTTAAAACCGTAACCCTCAACGCTCCCTCCAAGGCCTTTAATCTCGCAGGCCTGCAGTGCGCTTATATTATGTCCAAGGATGCATCGCTGCTAAGAGAGATCGATCGTCGCGTCAATATCAATGAGATTTGCGATTTGAACGTATTCGGCATTGAGGCCCTGATCGCCGCCTACAACGAGGGCGAAGGCTGGCTTGAGTCCTTAAATGATTATATTCGCGAGAATTTACACTGTGCATACGAATTCTTTGCAAAGGAGCTGCCGCAGGTAAAGATCTTCATGCCGCAGTCTACCTATCTCATGTGGCTTGATCTGCGCTCTTACGGCTTAAACTCCGATGAGCTTTTCAAAAAATTTTTGGAGGCGGGAGTGATGCTAAGCCGTGGCAGTGACTACGGTATTGAAGGGGACGGCTTCATGCGCCTTAACGTCGCCTGCCCCCAAGATCTGCTGCTAAAAGGACTTGAGAGGATAAAAAAAGCACTTCAGCAAATATAGACTTTGACAGAATTTAACAAAAATATTTTTTAATATCAGTCAGTTATTCGTAATTTTTGTAGCAATATTTTGGTAAATTGCCACAAGCTTTACTTTCTTAAGTTCCCCATTCATGGGGAACTTTATCATACAGCCCCTTAATCTACACGCTGACATCAAGCGACTCCTGCGCCCGCCCCTCGTCCATGATCTCAAAGCCGTCCTTAGGCAACGAAGGAGCAACACGGTGAATTTTTTCCTCTGCAACCAACGTATTGAACTTCTCCTGCAAAAGCGGGGACAGGGAGGAGTAGACCTCGGGGGCGAGTCTGCGCTCATACTCGCAAAAAGGCTCGGGATTAAGACAGGAGCTTAAAAAAACATCCCGCATATTCCCCTCGTGCAGAAGTGACGAAAGTGCGGCCGCATGCTCGAAATCCTTACCCTCTGCATAATCTCGGCGCTTATTTTGCAATTCAAAATAGGATCGCAGATCCTTTTTGCCGGAACCGAGACTAAGATCATCGCGACATAGCGGGGCATCGGTCACATCCTGCGACAGCATGGACATAAGCAGATCGAATTCTGCTCTGTCTCCGGCATTAACGGCAACAGCCGGTCTGCCGTTAAGCTGCAGCTCATCAACCAACACCAAATCGCGAATTTTTTTTTCAAGCATAAAGCCCTCCCTCATACCGTTAAAATCGGCTAAAAAATATTTTTCTTGAATTAACCCGTGACTTTTCTTAAGGTTGAGATCAGGAAGGAGTTGATCAAATGAGTTCTACCAGTGCCAACGTCATATTTTTCGAAGAGGATCTCCACCCGATCATCCTCTACAACTCAAACGACGGTGCCGTTGCCTCATATTCGGCTCAATACGATCGCGTGACGGGGGCGGGCATGATCCTATATGAGATGCTGCAGGGCTATCAGAAGGAAAAAAAGATCCCCGATGCCGAGAGAGCAGCCAATGAGTACCTCATGCTCATGAACGGATCCTGTCGCATCGCCGATCGCATTCACCCCGACGTCGAATATATTTACGTCATGCACTTTCATAACGATCTCAATACCGAGCTTCGTACCTGTAAGCTCAACGCCTATAAGGTGACGCCGTGGAATTTCACGCACGATCAGGTGTTTTTCAAAATCCGTACCTGGCTTATGGCTAAGGTGCCAGATCAATATTTTGAAAAGCATTATTATGTGCGCCAAATAGGAAGTGAAATAAAAAAAGCTACGCAACAAAAAGAAAAGCTCTCCCCCGAAGACTGAACCTCGTGGCGAGGATCGGGCTGTTTACCCCTGTAGTGCGAAAATTTTAGAAAAAAGATGCGGGGGAATTGAATGATTTGAAGGAAAAACTGAGATCAGATCTCGAATCTCCCCTCCCTTAAGCAAGGGAGGGAGAGAGTCAGAAATAAGCTTTAGAAACCTATGATCTGACGCAACATGCAGCGCAGAGGCTCAGCAGCGCCCCAAAGCAGCTGATCGCCTACGGTAAAGGCGGAAATGTAGTTCTCACCCATATTCATCTTACGAATACGACCTACGGGTACGTAAAGACTTCCGGAAACGGCAGCTGGAGTAAGCTCCTTTAAGGTGATCTCCTTATGGTTAGGGATCACGCGCACCCAAGAATTGTCGCTCTTAATCACATCCTCAATATAATCAAGCGACATATTCTGCTTAAGCTTGATGGTCACGGCCTGGCTGTGACAACGCATGGAGCTTATACGTACGCAGTTGCCGTCGATGGGCAGAGTACCGGGCTTATAGCCTAAGATCTTATTGGCCTCGGCCTGAGATTTCCATTCCTCGCGGGACTGACCGTTTTCAAGCTCCTTGTCGATCCAAGGCAATACCGATCCTGCCAGAGCGGCCCCGAAATTGGCGGTAGGAAAATCTGCGGCATTCATCTTCGCACGAACCTTACGCTCGATGGCAAGCACCGAGGAGGCTGGATCTGCAAGCTCGGTGGAAACCTCATTGTACAGGGCCCCCATCTGCATCAAAAGCTCGCGCATGTTCTTGGCACCGGCACCGGAAGCTGCCTGATAGGTCTGCGTGGAAATCCATTCGACGTTATCGGTCTTGATAAGACCTGCCAGAGCAATCAACAGCAGCGATACGGTGCAGTTGCCGCCTATATAAGACTTGCAGCCGTCATTTAAAGCACGATTAAGAACGTCGCGGTTTACGGGATCCAATATGATCTTGGTATCGCTTTCCATACGCAACGTGGAGGCGGCATCGATCCAATAGCCGTTCCAGCCCGATTCACGCAGAGGCTTGAAGATCTTGGAGGTATAATCTCCGCCCTGGGTGGAAATGATAATGTCCATGGCTCTTAAGGCTTCAAGATCATATGCATCCTGCAAGAAGCCGGTGTCCTTACCCTCTACGGTCGGAGCCTTAAGACCCTTTTGCGAGGTGGTGAAGAATACCGGATCCACCAAAGCGAAGTCTTTTTCCTGCTGCATGCGATCCATCAAAACGGATCCCACCATGCCGCGCCAACCGACCAAACCTAATTTTTGCATTGTCATCCTCGAAGGCTTAAACGAAATATTGCTTGAATAAGTGAACGTACTCCCGCCTGTAGCGGCCGGAGTTTCCTGCTTCACCGAAATCTGCACCTAAGCTGTATAACCTCAGCGTCTTACATTCTCTCCGCAGGCTTATATTCCCGTGCGAGCCACGGTATTTTCGTGGTCAGCCGTGTTGCTAGTAACCCGACTTCCTCACGAATATTTACGGCATTATTCCGATCACGGTTATGAGGACTGCCGCATTTTCTCACAACCTCACCCGTCATCCGCCTTTAAGTGGACGAACGACTTCTGTCGGAACCAAGGTTAAAGAAAAGCCCCGTTGCACGGAGCATTTTCCAAAAATTTTTTTGCGGACGTCACGCACCGGTAGGCGCGATCATCACCCGTATTCACGCGGAAAATCAACCTGCGGAGGGAGAGACTGGGCATTTATCCACGCTTATACTGCGATCAGGACGCCCGTCGTCCGTTTTTAATAATACATGAAGCGTTTTCCCTGATCTTACGTACAAACTAAATAATTCATTTCTGCACAAAGCACGTGCACGCCGTAAAAAAGCGTCCTTACGTGCGGCAGCCTCGTCGTCACTTAGATTTGCATACTCATTTCCCGTCTTTTCAATCAAAAGATGCAGTCCGTCGGCATCATCGGCGGCGGCGGTGATCTTGGTGTTTTGATCAACGCTCAAGGGCAGATGAGATCTCAGATCATCAAGCGAAAGCTCAGTATCGTCAGGACCGAAATATCTGTTCCACACCATCCAGGATGCAAAAAGCGCCGCACACAGCACCAGCGCTCTTATGTTTTGCTTGGAAAAGCGCGATTTTTTCTTTTCTTCCTTCATAGCCTTGAATCTTTGTCTCAGCCCCTCCACATGCGAGTAAAAAATGGCGTCGTATTCTTCCTTTTTTGAATTTTTTTCCTCTTTTATCCCCTGCTCCGCCTCCTTCATGAAGGCCTCGCGTCTCACCTTGATTTCAGGAGGCAACCGGTCAAAGGCACTTTTACGTGTGATCCCCAACACCACCCCCTGATCATGCGTCTCAATTTGCACCGGTTTATTTTGCAAATCACTTTTATTTTTCGCAGTATTTTCCTTCAAGCAATACTCCGTCCGACCAAAGCATGCACTCGCTTTTGCTATGAAACAAGATAAAATGCGTCCTAGCGTTTATTTAAGAGGATCCTCTTTTTTTGTCATTTTACCCGATTGCGGCGTAAAGCTCCGTCGTACCGAGCAGAGATAAGCTCAAAAGAAAAAAGATCTCGCGGCACCGTCCGAGTGAATTACGCTTTTTATATTCCTCTGCATAATTTTGCCCTTTTCCAAGTAGATGCTAGGATCTAAAGGATTAAACTGTATATTGTCATCAAAAGAAAAATCACGCTTGCTTTTTCTCATGCGGTACGACGCCACCTGCCGTCACAAGCCGCGTTCTGAAATGAAAGCAATACATTCCATAAAAGGTTCCAAGCTATGACCAATATAGTCGGAAAAGACGCTCCGCTTGAAGTTTCCATAGAACGCTTCCGTGCAGGCTTTAAAAAGCTGAATTTGGAGGTAAGCGAAAGCGGATGGCTCAATCCTCTGCCAAACGTGTTTTCAGTGCACCTTGAGTTTCCGTCCTGTCCCAGCATTTATTCCAACGGAAAGGGCTCGAGCAAGCTTGCTGCCTTGGCCTCGGCCTACGGAGAGCTGTACGAGCGTCTTGCTACTCACACCTCATTTTCAGATTATTATTTAGGTCTTGAGAATTCGGAAAGCCCGTACGTACAGTACCCCGACGAGCACTGGAGCACCTTGCCTGCAGACGGTGATACTTCCTTGCCGCCCGACATTCTCAACGCATCGTTACGCAAGTTCTATACCAAGGATTTAAAGCTTTCCATGGAGGATCTGGTAGATGTTCAGGCCTCATCCTTCTCCCGCGGCGTGTGCTCTCTACCCTTTACCAACGCCCGTAACGGCGAAACAGTATATTTTCCGGTAAATCTCTTAAACAATCTCTATGCCTCAAACGGTATGAGCGCAGGCAACAGCGACTATGAGGCGCTAGTACAGGCACTGTCGGAAATATTAGAGCGCCATGTAAAAAAAGAAATCATCAAAAAGGGCCTGTCTCTGCCCGAGATCCCATCCGAGATCATCGAACGATATCCTAAGAGCGGATCCACCCTTCAGGAGCTGCAGGGACACGGATTTAGCGCCAAGGCCTACGATGCCTCTCTGGGCGGACGTTTCCCCGTAGTCTGCGTAGTGCTCTTTAATCAGTCGAACGGCACCTGCTGTGCCGCCTTCGGTGCCCATCCCATATTTGAGGTAGCACTTGATCGTACGCTCACCGAGCTGTTGCAGGGACGTACCTTTTCTGATCTCGACGGCTTTGAGGCTCCTGTTTTCGATTTAAATCAGTGCGCCGACGACGTCAATTTAGTCTCCCATTTCGTGGATTCCACCGGACTTATTCCCATACAAATGTTCCGCCGCAGTCCCGACTTCAAATTTACCGCCTGGGATTTTCGCGGCAATACCCACGATCAATATAAAGCCTTGCGCTATATCATCGCCAAATTGGGCTTTGACATCTACCTGCGCGCCTATAAGCAGATGGGGATCCCCGTTTATCGCGTCATCGTCCCCGGTATGAGCGAGGTTTATCCTCTGGACGATCTCGTCTACAACAATACCAACGCCTTTATAGATTTTCAGCAGGCCCTGCTCGCACTTCCCGATTTTTGCGAGAGTCGCGAAACCTACGAGGGCTACTATCACGAGCTTGAGGATTCTGGTTGCGAGGATGAGGCATCCGTTGCCCAGACTTTGGGGGTTATGGCCGATCCAGGTACCCCCTGGGAAACACTGCGCTTTGGAGAATTAAAATGTCTTCTGGCCTTGGCCGGAGGACTTAAGGATGAGGCTCTGAACTGGTGTCGCTGGACACTCGGCTATTGTCATGACGACTTTCCCTTATCGCGTCTGCGTTTTTATCGTTGCCTTGAGAAGGCGCTTGAATGCATCTGCGAATACGATGAAAGGCTCGAGGACTACAATGAGCTTTTAAATTCACTCTACGGCATCGAAACGGCCGACGCCGTGCGTGCCCATATAGCAGGCGAGCAACGCTTCTTTGCGCTTTTAGGTACCGATTTGAATTTAAAAGGCTTCAAAGCTCACGAGGAGCTCATAAGAATATTCAAAATAGTTAAGGAAGCTGCCCTCAATGTTAAAAATGAGGTTTCAAACACCCATGAATGATCTGCATCTTTTTTTGAAGAAATCGGCGCTTACGGCTGTTTTTCTGACTGCGGCTCTTTTGTGCGGCTGTGCGGGAGTGGATGATACTTCCTCCGAAGGCTCCTGGCTGGACAATTATGCGCATCTTGAAAGACTTACCTTTTATAAAAGCGCAGGCAGGCTGGGAGTATTTACTGAAAATAACCGTATCGGCGCTGCCTATGAGCTTGAAGGAATTTCAGGCGGCTTCATTCTGTCAATTAAATCACCCGTCGGCACCACTCTGGCCACCGCCGCCGTCACCGACAATACTCTGTCCTTCAATACGGGCGGTAAGACCTATAAGGACGATTATGCCGTCGCCATCTTTAAAGAGGCCTTTGGCTTTTCCATTCCTGCCGACAAATTACAGCGCATCCTGCTCGGAATTCCTAAGGGAAAGCTTTTTAGGGATGACAACGGACGCATAACGCACGCCGAATGGGACGGATATGAAATAAGCTACAAAGGTGAGGTTTTAGTGCAGGATCTGATCCTGCCTCGGCTCATCGAGGTACAAAAGGACGATTACCGCGTACGCATTCAAATCTCAGAGTTTAAAATTAAACAGAGTCTTCCATGATTTTTACCTGTATCAGCCCCTGTAAGATCAACGAATTTTTATACATTACGGGACGTCGTAGCGACGGCTACCACGATCTGGAAACCCTGTTCGTGGTCTTAAATTACGGCGATCCCATGAGTTTTGAAATAATCGACGACGATGTGATCGAACTTGATGCGAGCTTTGATTTTCCCAAGGAGCAGAACCTTATTTACAGGGCCGCCATGCTCTTAAAGGTTAAATACGGGGTTAAAAAGGGCTGTCGCATTACCGTAGATAAGCTCTTACCACAAGGCGGCGGTCTGGGCGGAGGATCGGGAAACGCCGCCACCGTGCTGCAGGTTTTATCCGTGCTGTGGGATATTAGACTTGATGATGAGATCCTCATGCAACTCGGTATGAGCTTAGGTGCCGACGTACCGCTCTTTATCAAGGGCGTAAGCACCTTCGGGCGCGGACGCGGTGAAATTTTAACTCCGGTAAATTATCCCCCGCGTTTTTATCTCGTGGTAAACCCGGGCTGCAAGGCTCAGACCTCCGCGCTTTTTTCATCCCCTCTTTTAAAACGGGACAGTAAGCCCTTAACCTATACCGAGCATTTACAGCACCCCTTTGAAAATGCCTTTACTCCCGTGGTCTGCGCTCAATTCCCGCAGGTTGTATCACTTTTGCAGGCTCTTTCCTGCTATCAGGACGCACGTATGTCAGGATCAGGCTCCTCCTGCTTTGTGTCCTTTGATAACAAGGAGGCTTGTGATGAAGCTTATGCAAGCTTTAAAAAGAAGCATCCCGATCTCTTTTGCTTCAAGGCCTCGGCCTGCCTTGAAAATACGATTAAAAAGGCACTTAGAGAGCAGGGCTTTATTTGATTGATCCGAAAGCTCTAAAAAAAAACGCCGCATAAAGGTGCCGCTGAGGTCAAAAGTTCTGATTTTCGGCGCCAATGCGTTAAAATACGCATGTTTTCTTCACACCAATTTTCATCAGGATGAAACGACATGGCTGACATGAAGCTCTTCGCCGGGAACAGCGTTCCCGATCTTGCGAAAAAAATCGCCGACCGACTTTATACAAAATTGGGCGACGCTACCGTAGATACCTTCAGTGACGGAGAGGTACACGTTCAAATCAACGAAAATGTACGTGGCGACGATATCTTCATCATCCAATCGACCTGCGCTCCTACCAACGACAATCTTATGGAGCTTATCGTCATGATCGACGCTATGCGTCGTGCCTCCGCCGGGCGTATTACCGCCGTGATCCCTTATTTCGGCTATGCCCGTCAGGATCGTCGTCTGCGTTCGGCCCGCGTCCCCATCACCGCCAAGGTAGTAGCAGACTTTTTATCCTCCGTAGGCGTCGATCGCGTGCTCACCGTCGATCTCCATGCCGAGCAGATCCAAGGCTTCTTCGACGTCCCCGTCGACAACTGCTTCTCAAGTCAGATCTTCGTTGACGACATGCTTTCCTTGGGGCTTTCAAATCCTTGCGTGGTTTCCCCCGATATGGGCGGCGTGGTACGTACACGCGCCATTGCCAAGCTTTTGAACAATGCCGACATTGCCATCATCGACAAACGCCGTCCGCGTCCCAACGTTTCCGAAGTTATGAATCTTATAGGAGAGGTTAAGGATCGCGACTGCATCATAGTCGACGATATATGTGATACCGCAGGCACCCTGTGCAAGGCCGCTGCGGCATTAAAGGAGCGCGGAGCCAAGCACGTATATGCTTACGTAACCCATCCCGTGCTTTCGGGCAACGCCTATGAAAACGTATCCTCCTCGGCCATAGACACCCTGGTAGTATCCGATTCCATTCCTCCTACCGAGAGATTTACCAAGCTCAAAAACTTCCGTCAGCTTACCCTCTCCTCCATGCTGGCCGAGGCCATTCGTCGCATCAACAACGAGGAATCCATTTCCGCCATGTTCCAAAGCGCACTCTGATGCTTCAATCCTCCTTACCTGCACAAGGTAGGGAGGACTTAACCAAAGCTCGGAGAGTGAAACTGCGTTAGACGTACCAAGGACTGACATTAATGCCAGGCCTTGATATTTATGAGGCTAGCCATCGATACGTCCCGAAATCACTCCCAGCAACGTATCTGACCACTGCAGTGCCTCAAAATAGTCGCCGTAATACACCTCCTTGGGAAAGGATATGCCCAAGCGGTCGGCAATGGAGATCAGAGCTTCGGTATCCTTATGCACCATGGCCAAATAGCCCTTGAGCACCAGCCCCAAGGCTCCGTTGCCCTTGTAAAAATCGGCAATGGCGGAGAGCATGAATTCGTTATTGCAATGATCACGGCTGTCACGAATTATCTTCGGCATATACATGATCATGCCCACCATAAAAGCATGATTGGTCTCATAATCGTCACAAACCATGGCGGCAAAACGACTTATCACCCGACCCGCAATCAGAGCATTTTTAAAATATATAAAGGCCGAGGAGAGTTCGTCGGCTTTGTAGGGGCTGTTGTCGCCCCTTGAGCTTCTTTCGGCCTTGTCAGTTTCGCAAAGCAACCCGTACATCAGACAGGCACACATTAAATTGACCATGTCGCTTGGGCTGTAATGCATATTCGCATTGCTTACGTAGGCGGCTCCGCGACGCACCGTAGCGGATAAGAGCTTTTTGGAGGAAAATACCTTTTTAATGGCCGCGCCCATTTCAGGATATTTGACTCCCAGCCGCACAATCTGCTTAGGATTGTAAATACCTGAAAATACCTCAGCTACGGAGCGTAAAAGCTCGTGTTGCCACAGAGGTCGCTCCTTATAGGGCATGAGCGCGGGCTGTACATGACCTGCCACCAGATCAAAGCCCTGTGCCTCCTCGACGGTGAAGCTGCCTATATCTTCCTTAAAGCCTATGTTTTGCATGTGCGGATGCTTGACCTTAAGTCCTATGAAGGCCGTAAGCAGACCGTCCTTTTGCGCATTGGCGATGAAAAGATAATCTATGCAGTCAAGCAGGGCCTCGTTTTGCGGTACAGTTCCCATGTCCCCAAGAGACATGGCAAATTGGGCGCCGGCACGGCGCATTCCGAGCATGATCCTCTCCTGCTCATGATTGGGAGCAAAGCCGTCGGGCAGACGTATGATCAGCTTGTTTTCGGGGATGTGATTGCGATAACGCAGCCAATCTCCCGAGGGTACGGCCCTAAGCATAATACGCTCCGTTCTAGGCGCTCTCAGCGTGTCGAGATTGTCCGATACCAAAAGATTCTGCATCAGATCGGCCATCTGCTCGTCGCCGACGTTTTCAGTGCCCGTGGTATGTCCGGGCGACAGAATAAGATAATTGAAAACCATGCGCCCGTTGCAACGCGAGACGGGAACAATGCCGTAAAGACAAGCGCGGCTTTGAGCCGGCATGTCCTTGGTAAAGCTCGGATTATAGATATTAAGATCGCCCATATTATTTGCCTGGCGCCGTCAAAGGTGGAAACGAACGCGCTTTAAGTTTATTTAAGATCTTGGCATGAATTCCGTTAAAGGAACCGTTGCTCATAACGATCACGGTGCTTCCTTTCCGCGCGCTTTGGCAGATCTCGTTGATCAGCGCATCAAAATCATGCACAACCCTGATTTTTTCACCGGCCAAGGCTTCTGCATTCCAGGCCAGATCGGACGGAGCATAAATAAAGGTTTCGTCGGCATCGCAAAAGGATGCGGCCAAGGCTTCATGATTGGCTCCCATTCGCATGGAATTAGAGCGCGGCTCAAAAACGGCGATGATATGCGCCTCCCTTCCCAGATGCTCGCGCATACCGTGCAGAGTAACCCTCACAGCCGTAGGGTGATGGGCAAAATCGTCATACACGCTTACACCGCAAGCCTCCCCCTTTAATTCCATGCGACGCTTAGGTAACACGAACGATGACAAAGCAGCCGCAGCAGCCTCGGGATCTATACCGCAATAGCCAGCCGCAACCACGGCATTTAAGGCATTTTTCACGTTGTACTCTCCGGTACAGGCGAAATTGACGTGCGCTCGCTCTGCTCCCTTATGCAAAATGCAAAACTCCGTACCGTCCTCACGCAACATTTTATAAGACCAGTCCGCATCGGAGAGCCCGGTGGTAACCACCGGAGTCCAACAGCCCATAGCCAGAGCATCACTTACGTTTTTATCGGCTCGGGGCGCCACCACCAATCCCTTTGAGGGTATGGTACGCACCAAATGATGGAATTGACGCTCTATATCCCTGACGCTGTCGAAAATATCGGCATGATCGTATTCAATATTGTTGATGATCAGAGCCTGAGGATGATAGTGCACGAACTTTGAACGCTTGTCGAAAAAAGCACAGTCATACTCATCGGCCTCGATCACAAAATAAGGCGAATCTGTATTGCGAGCCGAGATCCCGTAGTTTCCCGGTATTCCGCCTATAAGAAAACCGGGATTTTTCCCGCAGACGTCCAAAATCCACGTCAGCATGGCGGAGGTAGTGGTCTTCCCATGGGTACCTGCCACCGCCAGCACGCATTTTTGTTTTAAATAATGCTCCTCAAGCCATCCCGGTCCCGAAACATAGGGAAAATTTTCATTGAGCATGCGCTCTATGACCGGCATGCCGCGACGCATGACATTACCCACGACTATAAGATCGGGACGCAGATCCAGTTGCTTTGCGTCATAGCCCTGATAGATCTCGATCCCGGCCTTCTGTAATTCCTCGGACATAGGCGGATATACGTTTTGATCGGCCCCCGTGACCTTAAAGCCGGCCTGTCTTGCGATCATGGCGATCCCGCCCATGAAGGTTCCGCAAATTCCCAATATATGAATGTGCATACTCATTCTCCGCACTTTAGGTATGGCTTAAAGGCACTGCTTGCACGTCCGCCGCTCTTACCGTCCTTCATTTCGATGGTATAGACGGCCACGCCCTCCCGTTCAGCCCACTCCAAAGCCTTATCGGCTCCCCAAACCAAAAGTCCCGTATCCAGAGCATCAGTCTCAAAGGCCGTATCGGCAATTACAGTAACCGACATGGTCGAATGATCGACGGGACGGCCGGTCTTGGGATCTATGGCGTGTGAATAGATACGTCCGTTCTTTTCATCCTTAAAATAATTGCGATAGGATCCGGCGGTGGACATAGCCTTGCCCATGGGACATACGGTGGCAAAAATACTGTGATCAGGGGTCGAAGGATCCTCAATTCCTATGCGCCAGGGCTTACCACGGGAATTTACGCCCGCACTTCTGGAGGCTCCGGCTACGCTTGCAAAATAATTCTTTATGCCCTTGGCATCAAGCATGGCGGCAACGGCGTCGGCGCCCAACCCCTCGCCGACGGTAGCCAAATCGATGCGAACCTCAGGATATGCTTTTTCTAAATAATGCCGCCCGTTTTCTTCATAAAGCTTAAACTTGTCGGGACCGACAAGCCTTTTGGCCGTCTCTACGGCGGTAGGATCGGGCTCGCGGCTCAATCTTTTGTCTTTGCCGAAGCCCCAAAGGTTGACCAAAGGGCCTACGGTAATGTCCATCGCATAATCTATACGCGCAGATTGCTTTTGACAGCCTGAAATGATCTTAAAGAGCAAGGGAGATATTTCCACGGGTTCGGTGCTCTTCAAATCATCGAGGCGATAAAGCTCGGCCTTGGGATCAAAGGTGGAGATCACATCGACTATCCTTTTAAATTCCGCTTCGCAGTCGGCGGTTAATTGTCCGCTTCCTCCTTCATAGGGCGACACGCTTTGCACCATATAGAAGGTGCCCATGGTCTTGCCCTGGGACATCGCAACGTCCTGTACCGTATTTTCCTTATCGTTGCAGGCTACAGCCAAAAGGACGGCCGAGACCGCAATTGCAATCAGCTTTTTCATTTTAAATATCCGCACTGCCGTGCCTTTTTATGTACCCGAGTCCTGATCCGAAAACAACTGAGGGTACGCATTTTCAATTGATGTTAATCTTAGGAGCGTCCGTCGTTAAACGGCTTCTTCCTTACATGCAAAAACTCCCTTTTGACAGGGAGTTTGCAAAGAAAAGAGATCCTCAGACGGATTTGTGGGGAATGACCTCGGGGCCCTTGCAATCGGCCTTGGGCTTATGTCCGCTCTTTCCGGCATAGCCGCACAAGGTACTGTTGCAGCTTGCACAGGACATAGATTGCAAAATTGCCGCCGTGGCTTCATCTTCAGTCTTCAAAGGACGCTTGTTGAGGATTAAGCCCAATGCCATGGCACCTGCAAACAGCAGGAAAAGCACGAAGCTTGCTATATAGACCATCGCAACATCTCCTTTAGCGCAAAAATAAAAAAGTTTCGGGGGCTTTTGTGCCCTTGCCTAATTATAGCAAAGTAATGATTTTTTCCGTGCTCAAACGGCATGGCCGCGGGCATTTTTACGCTTACAGTTATTTTTTGACGTGTATAATAAGACGATTTAAAGATCTCACCATCCAAAACGTACGGGAAGATCGCGGCCTTTTTCCCAAAGACTTTTCCCCGTTATGCGGATCATAAAAAGTGAGATATAAGCGGGCTCGCCCCGGCCATATTTTGTTTTTTGATCGGACGATTAACGATTTTTTACGTAAAGCCTTTACAGCTTGAACCGATTTCCTCCGATCCTTTGCGGATTTTTCAATGAGAACTACTAAATTCCTACTTTCTACCCTGAAAGAAACCCCTGCCGAGGCCGTACTGGCCAGTCACCGTTTAATGCTGCGTGCCGGACTCATTCGTCAGGTAAGTCAGGGCGTATATACCTGGTTGCCTCTAGGCATGCGCGTACTTAATAAGGCCGCAAACATAGTACGTGAGGAGTACGATAAAGCCGGTGCTTTGGAGCTTACCATGCCCTTCGTACAGCCTGCTGATCTGTGGCGTGAATCCGGCCGTTACGACAAATACGGTCCCGAGCTTTGCCGCTTTGAGGATCGCAAGGAAAACGAATATGTGCTGGGACCTACTCATGAGGAGGTGATCACCGCCGTTGCCCGTCGCGAGATCAAAAGCGCCCGTCAAATGCCGGTTACCCTGTACCAAATCCAATGGAAATTCCGCGACGAGATCCGCCCCCGCTTCGGCGTGATGCGCAGCCGTGAATTCCTCATGGCCGACGGCTATTCCTTCGATCTTGATACCGAGGGACTCAAAAAGTCCTATGAAGCCATGTATCAGGCCTATATCAACATGTTTACACGCATGGGCCTGAATTTCCGTCCCGTGGAGGCCGATACAGGCTCCATAGGCGGATACAAGTCTCATGAGTTTCAGGTGCTGGCTGACTCGGGCGAGGATCTCATAGCCTGGTCAGACGGATCCGATTACGCCGCCAACATCGAAAAGGCCGAGACACTGGCCCCTACCTGCGAGCGCGAAGCCCCTGCAGATCCATACTCCGAGGTTCCCACTCCCGGTGCTCACACCGTGGATGAAGCCTGCAAGGCCGTGGGCGTACCCGTTGAAAAAATGCTCAAGAGCCTCATCGTTCACGGCAAAAAAAATGAAGACGGTACCAACGAGCTCGTAATGATCTGCCTTTGCGGAAATCAGGAATTAAACGAGATCAAGGCCGTCAAGGCCGGCGGTATTGCCGATCCCATTGAATTTGCATCCGACGAAGAGATCAGAAAGGCCACCGGAGCACATCCGGGCTCCTTAGGCCCCGTAGGCTTTAAGGGACGCATTCTCGTCGACCGTACCGCCGATCGCATGGCTAACTTTGCCTGCGGTGCCAATAAGGACGGCTTCCACCTTATAAACGTCAATTGGGATCGCGATGTTCCTTCCTATGAGGTGTTTGATCTGCGCAATGTTGAGGAGGGTGATCCCAGCCCCGACGGCAAGGGAACCCTGCATTTACGTCGCGGTATTGAGGTAGGACACGTATTCATGCTCGGCACCAAATACTCCGAGGCCATGGGTTGCACCGTAGCCGATGAAAACGGAGAAAACATTCCCATGATCATGGGCTGCTACGGTGTGGGTGTGACCCGTGCCATTGCCGCCGCCATCGAGCAGAATCACGACGAGCGCGGCATTATCTGGAACGATGCCCTAGCACCCTATCAGGTTGCCATTATCTCCGTTCGTGCCGATAAATCAAAAGCCGTTTTCGATACCGCTGAAAAGCTATATGCCGATCTTTGCGCCGCCGGCATTGAGGTCATCTACGATGATCGCGACGAACGTCCCGGAGTAAAATTTGCCGATATGGATCTCATAGGCATACCCCATATCATCACCATCGGCGATAAGGGACTTGAAAAGGGTTGCATAGAGTATAAGAACCGCCGCAGCGGTCAAAAGGAGGACCTAAGCTGCGACGATATGCTAAATGCCGTTCTGGCAAAGCTTCGCAGCTAATCGCGCTCCTTTTTGATAAAGCCCCCGCCCCCCGCGGGGGCTTTTTAATAACGCCTTTATCTGCGCCGTCTGCCATCCCTGCCTTGCTAAATCCTCACTGACGTCCAATGCTCGGATCATGCGCACAAAGGCTCCTAAAGCCCCTCTTGTTTTTTCATCGCTAAACGGCGACACTTTTCTCAACTTACCTTGTAATTATTAAACCTAGGAAATAACGGAAAATACATGGCTTTCCCCGATGAACTCATACAACGCTCAGAAAGGCTTTCCAAAACCGCACTTGCAGGCTGCAAGCCCGAAGTCTACGAGTATATGTCCGCCTTGCTTACGGATATAGTGGACGCTGTGAAAAACCTTTCGGATCCGCAGCTTATAGAGATGCTAAACGGCATCATACGCGAGTTGCTCTCGGCTCAGGAGGCAGGCGATCTTTATAGAATTTCCGACGATCTCGGCTATGAGCTGCCCTATGTGCTACGGGAAATTGCCCCGCATATCAAAGGCTGAACCAAAATAGTCAGTACAGAAAAAACGGGCAATGATCTTACCCGTTTGCAAAAAACTTATAAAAAGGTGGCACGGCTATGCGCGGCGGTGACGCCCGTTTTCAGATGATCTGCAACTCGCCGTCTATAGCTCCTGCCTGATCTAAGGCCTCAAGCACCGACATAAGATCGCCCGGAGCCAAGCCCACCTGATTTACGGCTCTTACCAGATCATCCAGGGAAGCACCGGAATCAAATTTAAACATCTTGCCCTTTTTTTCCTGCACGTTGATCTGGGAGTTGGGGATCACCGCCGTACGTCCCTGTGAAAAGGAATTAGGCTGCGAAACCTGAGGATCCTCGCTCACGGTCACGGTCAGACCGCCGTGGGTTACGGCCACGGGCTTTAATTTTACGTTGCTGCCTATGACTATGGTGCCGGTTCTGGAGTTGACCACGATCCTGGCCTTATCGTCACCCTGAGCAACATCCAGATTTTCAATGGCCGACAGGTATTCCACGCGCTTGGCCGGATTTCTAGGTGCCATCACGCGGACGGAAACCGCATCCTGAGCGACGGCCGAACCGTTGCCGAAAAAGTTATTGATGGCATCAGCCACATTTTTGGCGGAGGTAAAATCAGGACGATCGAGATTGAGCACGAAACTGTCGGAGCTGGCAAAGCTGTTCGGAACCTCTCTCTCCACGATGGCTCCGTTGGCAATGCGACCTACGGTAGGAGTATTGACGGTAACCTTGGATCCGTCCGCCCCCTCGACACCCAAGCCGCCCACTACCAAAGATCCCTGTGCGATGGCATAGACATTGCCGTCTATACCGCGCAGCATGGTTTGCAATAATGTACCGCCGCGCAACGAGGTCGCCTCGCCTATGGCGGATACCGTCACATCCACGGTCTGACCGCGCTTGGCAAAGGGCGGCAGCGTGGCATGAATGGCCACGGGAGAAACGTCCTTGATCTTAAGCGAGGTGGAATCGGGCACCTTGATCCCGAAATTATTGAGCATGGAGCGGAAGGTCTGCTCGGTAAATTTATTGTTTTTTTCACCGGTTCCGGCCAAGCCCACAACCAAGCCGTAGCCTACGAGCTGATTGTCGCGTACACCCTCCACGCTCGAGATATCCTTGATGCGGGCCGCATCGGCGTTCAACGCTAAAAACGTCATGCACATCAAAGCTGTCAGCCATTTAAACGTTTTCATACATCCATCCGCAAAAAATCACCGTTTATCTTTACCGAGTCCGCACGAATTGCAAAATGCTCAGCCGAAGATATTAAATACGCTGTTGAAGAACTTGGACAACCAGCCGCGCTCCTGGGTATTGGCCAAGTCGCCGGTACCGCCGTACTGAATGCGGGCGTTGGCAATACGCTGCGAGGAAACGGTGTTGTCCGAATTGATGTCCTCGGGGCGAACCAAGCCGGTTACGCGCACATATTCATTACCGTTATTGAGCATGAGCCATTTTTCACCCTGCACCTGCAGATTGCCGTTGGCAAGTACGCGCACCACGCTTACGGAGATCTGTCCTGAAAGCGAGTTGCTCTGTGAGGCATTGCCGGAGCCTGAGAATTCCTGAGAATTGGACAGACTTAGGGTAGGCTTGTAGCTGCGAAGATGCAGATCGCGACCTGCCAAATTCACGTTGCCGAAATTGACCTCATCCTCCTTGGCCATGGAGGTTCCCGCTTTTTTAGATGCTGAGGTAGCCTCCTCCAAGGATACCGAAATGATATCACCTACGCGGTGAGCCTTGGTATCGGTATAAAGACCGTTGGAGCTATTGTTGGGATTATAGATCCCGCCCGTCGGTACCGGAGATGAATAATCCTGCTCGGGCAAGGCCGGAGCAAAGGCGGGATCGTCGGGCTTGGGATCAAAGGTATCCAAGGCACAGCCGGTAAGCATCCATGCGGCAACGGTCGTTGCCATTAAGGCTTTATTAAACATAATTTTTCTCTCCCGGGCTTTTTTATATTATTTTCTTAGCCGCTATACCGATTGAATGAGCGAGCCCATCATCTCATCGACGGTGGTCAGCACCTTGGAATTCATCTCATATACGCGCTGGGCCGTAATTAGATTTACGAGCTCCTCGGTTACCTTCACGTTTGAGGTTTCAAGCATACTCTGACGTATGGAGCCCATGCCGTCCTGTCCGCCTATACCCTGCTGAGGTGCACCCGAGGCAGTGGTCTCCAAAAAGAGGTTGTCACCTACCGGTTCAAGTCCCGAGGGATTTATGAAGTCGGTTACGGTGATCTGCCCTAAATCCTGAGATACTCTCGAGTTGCCCACGGTAACGCTTACCTGACCGTCACGACCTACGCTGATGGCCGTAGCGTTTTCAGGTACCTGCATCTGCGGTAATAAAGGGAATCCGTCGACATTGACGATGGTTCCCTCCTCGTTTTTCGAGAACTGGCCGTTACGGGTATAAGCCGTGGTGCCGTCAGGAAGCTGGATTTCAAAGAAGCCGCGCCCCTGGATCATAAGATCGAAGCTGTTGTCGGTAGTCTCGACGTCACCCTGACCGAATTGCTTTTGAGTGGCCACGACCTTGGAGCCGGCACCCAGCATCAGCCCCTCGGGCAGATAGCTGTCGGCACTGGATCTGCCGCCGGGCTGGTTGATCTTTTGATACAAAAGATCCTCAAAAATGGCGCGACTTTTCTTAAAGCCTACGGTGGATGCGTTGGCCAGATTGTTGGACGTAACCGAAATATTGGTCTGCTGAGCGTCTAGACCGGTTTTACTAATCCATAATGCCGGGATCATAAGCTCTCCTATTGATAACTAAGCAGACGATCCTGGGCTTGATCCATTTGCCCGGCCTCGTCTATCAATTTAACCGTGGTGTCATATTGACGCTGAATGCGGATGAGGGATGTCAATTCCTCGACGGGATTGACGTTGGATCCCTCCAGCATGCCGCTGCGCACCTTCACCGTTTGATCTTGTGCAAGACTCGTGCCGTCTCTCAAACGAAACAGACCGTCATAGCCCTTTTCTATATCCTTGTAGCTCTCGGGATTGACGAGCTTTATGCGCTGGTAATTCTCCAGCACATTAGTGGCTGCCCCCTGGGGGCGCCCGGAGATCACGCCGTCGTCGCTTATATGTACGGCCTCGAGCATGGGCGGCAGAATGATTTGAGTTCCGTCCTCATCGAGCACGTCCAAGCCGTTTTGAGTCCTGAGCACTCCGTCGGCTCCAACCATAAGCGATCCCATACGGGTATAAGCCTCGTTGCCGTCACGATCGTTGACGGCAATAAAGCCGTCTCCCTGCACGGCAATATCCAAATCACGATCCGTGGTTTCAATGGCCCCGCCTGACATGTTGTAGCCCGGACGCTCATCCATAGCAAAGGCTCGCGAGGGATAGGCATCGGCAAAGACGCTCATGGCGCGGGAATTTTCAAAATCAGCCTTAAAACCGGTGGTATTGGCATTGGCAAGATTGTTCGAACGTACGGCCAAAGAATGGAAATTTTCCTTAGCCCCCGACATTGCCACCCATAATAATTTATCCATCGATACCTCCGCGTCCTAAAACGCAGTTTTATATTCTGATAAATATATTGCAACAGCCGTGCCATGTTTAAACGGCCTTTGATTTATCAATGAGATGGATTTTTAAGGAAAGAGAAGATGGATTGGATCACAGAAGTACAGTCGGTTTTCCGACTGCACTTCTGATAAGGATGGGACAGCAGAATGTTACATGGCGATCTCGGTCACGTCCGAAAGCTTGACATCGCCGTAACCGACGAGATTCAAAATAGTATCCGAGCTCGTCTTGCCTAAGGTTACGCTGCCCACCACCGCATAGGTGGACACGGGTAACGACACGGCCTGTCCGTCGCGTACGGCCTCGGCGCTGATGCTGTATATTCCGGCCGGAAGCTTTTTACCCTCAGAGTCGGTACCGTCCCAGCTGAAGTCCATGGATCCCGAACCTGCATCCGCCGTATAGCTCCCCACTACCGAGCCTGATGAATCGGTAACGGTGATCTTAAGGTTATTGGCTCCGGTGCCCGCATCGATCTTGGCACTTAATGCATTGGAGCCGTCAAAGAAGCCCGAGCTCTTATCAGTCAGCACCGAACGTCCCACCAAGCTGGACGCCGAAAGCGCCGAGCTTGAGGAAATGGCATTGACCACGTTGTCCATGCCCGAAGTTATGGTATTCAAATTCTGCACTATCGACAGCTGCGACATGGTATTGACCATTTGGGTATTGTCCACTGGAGACGTAGGATCCTGATTGGACAACTGCGTGGTCAAAAGCTTCAGGAAATCCTCCTGATTCAGGGTATTCGAGGACTGGGTTTTCGACGCATTCTGCGAGGCAATATACGACGGAGTCTTGCCTATGGAGCTGTAATCAAAACTGTTTGAATCCGACATTTGGACTCTCCCCCTCAATCGGGCATTATTTGCCGCTTGTTTTCTTATTTAAGCTAAATAATACATATTCCGTGCCATGAAAGGAAACTTTTAAAAGTCATTTGTAATATAACGTTTTTTTAGCTTAAGGTAATTGCAATACCTCGATCCCTCTCTTTCTTTTGCCTTTAATTACTTTAGCAGAGGCAGACTTTGCCGCCTGCTTTTTTTATATTTGCCGCACTTACAAATCACTCTTACCTTAATCTCAAATAAAAAAGCAGCCCGAACAAAGGCTGCCCTCTCATGCTGCACCGCGCGATCAGCCGTTGCTCTGTCCGAGACGCAACGTTGCCTGCAACATACTCTTGGCGTTGGAGGCTATCTGCACCGCCGTTTGATAATTACGGCTTGCACTGATCATATCCGTCATTTCCTCCACGGGATTTACGTTCGGCCTGTATATATACCCCTTTTCATCCGCCAGAGGATGGTTGGGATTGTATTCCTGTATGGCCGGCGCATCGGATTCGATTATGCCCTTTAAGGCCACGCCTATACCATAAGGTTCGCCGCTATGCGGATCGACGGGCTCACCGCTTTCGGAATTTAAGCGCATGGCCTCGTCCATGGCTGCTTGAAATAGAGGACGTCTGGCCTTATACACGGTATCCACGCTCGAGCTTACGGATTCGGCATTGGCCAAATTGGATGCGGTGGCATTCAAACGCACGGATTCGGCGTTCATAGCCGTTCCGGCAATATCCAAAATTCTAAATACGCTCATATTTCACCCCTTGCCTATGAATTCATTTTCAATGCCGACATCAGCTTTTGGATGCGGGAATTTAAGAAAGTTAACGAGGCCTGATATTCAAGTGAATTTTGTGTGTAATTCATGCGCTCGGTATTGGTTTCGACGGTGTTGCCGTTGCCGGTATCTGCCTGATAAGGATTACGGTACTTAAGCGTAAGCTCGGGATCCTCAGGCAACATTCCCACGTCCATATGTCTGTCGTCGGTCTTAACCATGGGAGCGTCGACACCGTCATTTTTTACAAGCGAGCGTCCAGACGCCTGAGACAGGGCCAGAGAAAAATCCAGATCACGGGCCTTATAGCCCGGTGTCTCGGCATTGGCCAAATTTCCGGCAAGCACCTCGGCGCGTTTCGTACGCACTCCCAAGGTGTACTGGTGTATTCCGAATACCTTGTCAAAGGATACCGACATAGTTGCACTCCCGCGGCGTCAAAAAAAATGCTTCTGCCGTTTTATTACCAGCAGAAGCATTATCCGTGCCACCTAAGAGCGAGGCTTTTAGGAGCGCAATTTATAAATGATGCCGGGGTTGCAACGCAGCATTTCGAATTTCTCGGCAACACCGCTTACGGTCTCGGTAGAGCCCAAAATAAGGTAACCGCCAGGATTTAGACAGGAAACGAATTTCTTTAGGATCTGGCACTTCACGTCATTGTTGAAATAAATGAGCACGTTGCGACAGAAGATCACGTCAAAGCGTCCCATCAGCGCAAAGGATCCGAGCAAATTAAGCGGCCTGAACTCCACCATGCGGGAAAGACGCGGGTCAATACGCATAAGAGCCGGATTATGCGTGGGCTTGAAGAATTTGGCCCGGCGCTCGGCACTTAAGCCACGGGAGAGGGCATGTGCATCATACAGTCCCTCACGACAGCGCTGCAGCATTTCGGTGGATAAATCGGTACCTATGATCTGAACCAAGGACGGATCGATATGTACCATGCGTCCCATCATTTCCTGAATGGTGATGGCGATGGAATAAGGCTCCTGTCCCGATGAGCAGGCCGCCGACCATATTCTGACCTGACGATCGGTTCCGCGCATAACCAGATCGGGAATGATGATGTTCTGCAACGCCAGATAAGGATAGGTATCACGGAACCACAAGGTTTCATTGGTGGTCATAGCATCGACCACATCATCGATAAGTCTTTGATTCTTACCGTCAAAAACCTGAGCAAGTAGCCTGTCGATACTGTCGCAACGATAACGGGCCAAAAGTCCCGTAAGACGAGAGGACACCAAATATTGCTTGCCATTGCCCAATACAATACCGGTTTTTTCCTGTAAATAGGCGGCAAAGCGATGATATTGCATGTCCGTGAGCGAGCCCTCCGTCGCTGCCGATGTCGAGCGGCGGACAGCGGGAACCACATCCGGATTTCTGGAATATCCGGCACGCACCGAGGCTGAAGCCGAGGCCTTATCGGCCGGGCAGCTAACACGGCTTAGACGCTGCTCGGCAGAGGGATCGATGGTTCGTTTAAAGAGAGTTCCGCTATCTCTGTTCTTCTGCTCAGCGGCCTTGCGGGCCTCCTGCTGAGCCTGCAGTCTGGCCCGAGCCGCCTGCAAACGTTCGTCAAAGGAAGGATCCTTTGTCGATACACCCTTGGTATAGTTATCGGAGGTTGATGAATAGGATGTGCGTGTCGGGATATTGCGTTCACGACTTAGGCGTGCCGCAGATCCCACACGGGTTACGGGACGCGAAGAGACACTGCTTCCCTCAGTTGGGCGCGAAGCGGGCCCTGAGGCAGGAGTATCATCAGTATAAGGAGAATTATCCTCATAATAATCTTGCTCGGGCGTCTTGTTCTTGCGTTTAAAAAAGAAAAACATGCTTCGGATCCTCGCAAACAAATGCTCCGCGTCTAAGACGGCAATTAAAAGAATCGTTAATCACGGCGTGGTGAAATGTGCTTTTTTACGATCTCAGCAGGTTATTTTAACGCTTTAAGCCTTTAAAACCGCATTAAAGTGAAAAAACACCTCATAATATATGAGCTTATTGCAAAAAGGGGTACCCCAAGGCACCCCTTAAGCATCAGTGTCACTATTACTTATCCTTCTGCTTGATAAGATCAAAGCCTGATGCTCCTCCCTCCACCAGCTCTATTCCTTTCTTTACGGCCGCCCCCAGCTCGCCGGCCTCAAACTTAGGAATAAAGTCGTTAACTCCCACTTTTTTCACCATATTAATGTTGAAAACACCCGAGAGCGAGGAGTGCATGATCACGTACAGATTTTTCAATGCCTGATCGGCACGTATGCTGGCCGTAAGGGTATAACCGTCCATTTCCGGCATCTCTACGTCGGAAATCACAAGCTTTACCTTCTGGGTAACGTCACCGGCATTTTGGGCCATCTCACGCAGCATATTCAAAGCCTTGAGACCGTCCATAGCCTCTATAACCTCCACGCCCAGCTGCTTTAGGGCGGACTTTATCTGCTTACGAGCCACCATGGAATCGTCTGCAACCAATACGGTGGTATGATTGCGTCGGCATTTTTCAGCAAAGGCCTCATCCTCGGAAAGCACCTGAGGCTGCAGGCGCACGTCAACAGGAGAGATCTCCTCCAAAATCTTTTCAACATCGATGATCTCGACAAGCTCCTTGTCGATCTCTGTTACCGAGGTCATATAATTGCTGTGACCTGCGCCCTTGGGAGGAGGGAGGATCTTGGACCAGTTCATATTAAGAATACGCTCGACCCCCGAGACCAAAAAGCCCTGAGTGGAACGGTTATATTCGGTAATGATGATGAAGGCCTTTTCAGGATCGGCAACTCCGACACCGCCTATGGCCTGAGCTAAATCGATGACTGAAATGGTTTGTCCGCGAATTCTGGCCACGCCTATTACGTGCCTTTGCAGATGCGGCAACTTGGTCAGATGCGGGCAGGGTAAAACCTCGCGTACCTTAAAAACGTTGATCCCGTAACGTTGCTTGAGACCGGATAATTTAAAGAGCAAAAGCTCCATGCGATTTTGTCCGACGATTTCCGTCAACTCGTTAACCGAGTCCATTACTCCAATCATTGATGGTCCCCTTTATATGTATTACCTCTCCTCATCAACGATAAGGAGCTGTATATAGGATTTCAGTACGCAAATTAAGTGCACGGATTTTACATCAAATACACTTAAAGTTTTTACGATCCACGCTTTCTTTTCTGATGAAGGCGTGTTTTCAAAAAACATTAACGTTTACCTTTAATACGATATTATGTCCGAGATTTGTCTCGGACGCTTGCTTTTGTATCACACCTTTGTTAATTGCGTCGCAAGAAACGCAAATCAAAGCCCCTGAGTGCTAGAATTAAAGCATGTAAATATGAATTTTCAAGACATCGGATAGGATGCAGACGGCGTTTTACCGCCTTCACTGCTCTTAAGTCATTTTCATGTTTCAGAACACTTAAAAATTCACTTCACCTAATTTTTTCGATACCCATCAGGTATCCTAATTGCTGTTGACAGCTGCATCGTGATCCTAGTTGCCGTTATCAAAAGCAGTCAAGGAGAAATCACACTATTTTTCCACGATAATACAGGAGCACAACGTGAAAAAAAGCCGGCTATTTTTATTATCGTTCCTAATTGCCGTTTGCTTTAATGATCCCGCACTTGCAAATCAGGAGGACGCTGCTTTTTTAAGAAAAGCAGCCGAGCAATATATGCTCGCGCAGTTTGCAAAAACTCCCGGAATGAAGATAGAAGTCAGCGCCGGAAATATAGATGAAGGCAAAAATTACGGCGGACGCTGCGAGGGCTATCTTACGGCGCAGCTGCAGGGAAGGCGCATTCAACGTAATAATCAGGTCAAAATGGTATGCAAAAAGCCGTCCGGAGGTTATACCGTACTGGTTCCCGTTACCGTACGCAAGCTGATCCCTACGCTGACGGCGGTGCAAAATTTACCCAGGCGTACGGTGCTTGATGAAAGCATGCTCTCGCAAAGCTACGTGGATGCCGATCTCAATTCTGCACAGGCCGTAACTGACATCACATTGCTTGAGGGATCCCGTCTTAAAAAGGATATAAAAGCAGGAGAGCAGATTAAAAACGGTGATTTTTGTATGGTGTGTCGCGGAGATCCTGTCGCCATAGAGGCCAAAACTGGCTCCCTGTCGGTAAAAACCTCGGGACAGGCCTTGTCAGACGGCAACTACGGAGATCAGGTACAGGTCAGGAATACCAAAACCCGCAAGCTGGTAAACGGCTTGGTTACGGCCCCGGGAGTGATCACAGTCCCGCTGTGATCCGTGTTTGATAACGGATCGAGAAGACTTACAATAGAAAACGCCTGCGTCACGATTTAAAAAATTTTTTTCTGAAAAGTTAAAAAAATTATTTAAAGAATTTTTAAGAGCTGACGTTAAGAAATTAAATGATTAAGAACGTTCCGAATTTTAACTATTAATGGAGCGTCAGAGAGAAAAGCCGAGGTGAAAATTATGACGATTGAGATCCTGAACGACCGTAGCATGAGTTCAGTTAAGAATGGTCATGCCGCGGCTTCTTCAAAAAAGATTTCAAAGGGTGACGAAAAGGTTGCTTCTGCGCCGGTAAAAAGTGACGACGTTAAGCTGACCGATTCTGCCAAAGCCTTTTCTCGTGCCAGTGCAATTGCCGTATCATCCGACGGTATAGACCAATCAAAGGTCGACAAATTGAAGGCGGCCGTCAGGGACGGGTCTTACAAGGTCGATTATGAGTCGGTTGCCGCCAAGATGCTTAAGGACGAAAGTGAGCTAAGCGCGATATTCGGCTGATTTGAAACGATAAACAACACCGTCTCAGTGCAGGAGCTGAGGCGGTGTTTTTTTTTGTATGTTCTTCTCAGCACGCGCGCTTAATTACTTATTTTTAATAATAAAAAAAGAACTCATACCCAAAAAAATACGCGCGGGCTAACTCCATGCTTACTTAAGCGGCAGTGCAGCTTCCTTCTTCATCCTTACCCTTTTTGACGCCGCTCTTTGCTTTCTTAGCCTCACAAAGCTCGTCAGGCTCCAGCAAAGCGGCCGGAGCCTGACGCCCCATCAAGGCATCGTCATCAGATCCGTTTCCGAATATATCATTACAAATACGCATGACATATTCCCTTTCCTCCTTAGGCAAACGCGCGGCAAAAGCAGTCTCCAGGGCCTTGGGCACCGAAAGACTTGCGCAGACGTTAAGCAACGAGGCTACTCTTACCAGAGATCGGGTGGAAAAGGGGGCAGATAATGAAGCGCGCCCCTGCTCGGGACACGAGGTATGTCTTAGCTCCTGCGCCAAATGCACCAACTTTTCAAATATTTCATCATCAAGCCTTGAGCAGCGTTTCTTTAGGATCCTAAGCTCTACTCTTTTTTCCGGATAACCGACCTCCACAAAACGCCAGCGATCAAGAAAGGCCTGATTAAGCTGTCTTGTACCGTTATAAAAGCCCATGGCATCTCCCATTCCCTTGGTATTGGCCGTAGCGATCACGCGGAAGAAAGGAGAAGGCTCAATGATTTCTCCATTGTTTTGAGTGATGGTGAGAGCTCTGCCCTCAAGCACGTCATTTAAGGCCGCAAGCTCTCCAGGAGGCATAAGGTCGATCTCATTTAGGATCAGGATCTTCCCAAGATTCATGGCCTCTACCAGAGGACCGTATTGATATACGAGTTCACCATGCCTTAGTGTGGCATGCCCCATAAGATCGAAGGCCTCGGTGCGTGAGGAAAGAGTCAATTGCACAACCTCCCATCCAAGACGTGCCGCCGTTTGCAAGGCCATCGAGGTCTTACCGCAGCCTGCAGGTCCAGAAAGAAAAAGACAATCCTTTTGAGGATAGGCCAAATACAGCAAAAGCTGATTCAATACCGGCAGGTCGAATATATAGTTCTCATCGATGGCGGGGGGATTGGTTATATCATCAGGATCCGGTATCGTCATACTCTCAAGGCACAAACGTGAGGATGCAAATATTTCTCTCAAATTTACTTCAGCCATGCTGTACCTCCGTGAACACCGGATCCGGATCAACGTTTCTTGCAGGATCAGCTCCGACCTCACATATAGATTGAGCATTAACCTCGGTAATTTCAACGGATGTAAGATCTCGTCCCACAAAACAACGGCGACGCAGCTTACCACTTATAAATAAGATCTTGCCCGCATGTATCATATCCATACAGCGACTGGCTAAATTGTTGTTTTGCGCATCTCTGACCGCTACATGAAGACGGGTGGAGGAAAAAGGACCGTCACCGGGATCGGGTGACGTTACCAGATCAAAAAAGATCATGCGTCCGTTCCTACCCTTATAGTATTTGATCTTAGGATCATCCATGACCCTGCCTACCAGCATTACTTGATTGTTCGACAAGAGAGTTCTCCTTACTTCAAAGAAATTAACTCCCTATATGCTATAAAAAGCGCCAAGTCACTCCCCCCGAAAACCGGCGCTTTTAGCCATTTCTGATTTTTTTCTGGGCTTTTTAATAGTAAATAATTGCTTGTATAAACCATAGTCAACGCTCGCTTAATATGGCATGACGGTCGACCTCGGCTTGTTTGTCTTTTCCTTGGTACAAAAACCTCAATAAAATGCGATCAAGACATAATGGAGTGACACGCAATATTCAGCTATTTAAATCTTATTTGCAAATTCAAATTAAGATAGAATTTGTTGTTTTCGCAGTAGATAGTCATGAACTTATGCCTTTTCGCAGACGGACTTTCAAAACACAAGTTTTCGTAAAGGTATTGTTTGAACTCCTCGGTCATACACGAATGTACTGCAACGATTTCGCCGTCATCCTTAACTACCACATATCCGCCGTTTACAGAAACTTTTCCGTTCCAAGGTTTACTCATACGCATGCCTGTAAACATATCAAACAGCAGATTTGAGATTTTTTTCTCATAAATGTATAAACAGTTGCTAATCCCATAATCTGCATTTTCTGCGTCATGCTCAGAAACATATTCACAAGCTTCTTTAACCGAACTGTGTTCTTTCTTTGCCGAAGAATTAAAATAATAATATTTAAGCAATGCTGCTGTAATACCTGGCAACTCCTTTCCGCCTGAGGTTATCAAATTTAACGCTGTGAATTCTCCGCAAGTTTTTTCAAAACGCAGATCGCAATTACTTTCTTTCAATAAATTCATTCGTTTACTGAACGAGGTAGATTTTTTTCCAGAGGAATCTGTATCCCACAAACAATTAAATGCTTCCATGATTTGTGCGTTACAGCCGATCACTTCGTACTGGAAATTCGTATTGTCGGCACTGGCATTAAAGAGCGTAGCCTTACCGGTTGGAAAGCTGGTTTTTATAGAATAAGCAAGCAGAGATTCCACACCTGTACGATAATCGGAAGCAAGAAAGTTGATGTCCGGCGTTCCACCGAAAAAACTCTTAGTCCCTTGTTGAGCAGGAGCCTTCAATTTCGTTACTTTTAGTTTGATTGCCAGAAACTTGCTGACATTACGGTCCTCAATACCCTCTTTGGGTTTTGCATTTTTGATCAAATCCCAGACTTTTTTTGCACACTTCTGAACGTCTTCAGACGAGACAAAACCGATGTCCAACTTTTCGTTTTCCGTTTTGTCCCAAACCGTATATGTGATATTTCTTGTTTTTTTATCTTCGTTATTGTGAGACGGTTCGTATTCAATCAGACGATTAGGAATTTCCTCTCGTAGAATTTTAAGAATGTTTAGATAAACTGCTTTATTAAGTTGCATCCCACTGTCCGCTGCGTACAGTTTTCCTTCATTCAAAATTTTTAAAAATACATATATTTCAGCCCATTCTCCGCGGTTTCCCGTTGTTATTTCCGTCATTTTAGAATCATCCTTATTTGATTAGCGATCGCCTCAATTACGGGAACCGTAACGCTGTTTCCGAATTGTTTATATAGGTGAGTATCAGCTAACACCAATTTAAAATCATCGGGAAAGCCTTGCAGTCTGGCCCATTCTCTTGGAGTCATTTTTCTAATATCTTCCTTATTTATTACACCCTTAATGTGCGTAACCGGTGTCATGCTGTGCTCACGGTGATCTATAATCAAATTTCGTTCTCTTCCCATTCCGCCGCATACGATGGCTGAAGCTATTCCGTTCATATCTTTGATTTCGTAGCCGAATCCATGACCAAGAGCCTCGTGTCTGGCTTTATGACGCTTCAATGTCTCAACGTAAACATCTGAGAGGTAGTATTTTGAGGAAACCGGAGCTTTTTCCAGAATATCACTGATGCATGCTCTAATTCCGGTAGGAGTCGGAAATTTAAAAGAGGACGAATCCAAATCATCTCTGAAGGCGACTATATAAATTCGCTCCCTATTTTGCGGCACACCAAAGTCTTTACTATTCAGAACCTGAGAATAGACCCTGTACCCGATCTGTTCAAATGCCCCCCTGATAACTTTAAAAGTTCTGCCGCGGTCGTGTATAACCAGTCCCTTTACGTTTTCGCAAAAAATAACCTTTGGCTTGTGTTTGTCACAAATACGCACCACATCTTGAAACAAAGTACCGCGGCACAATCCTTTGTAGTCGTCATTGAACCCCATACGCTTTCCTGCTAAAGAAAACGCCTGACACGGGAAACCAGCCAAACATATATCAAAGTCAGGAACGTCTTTTTCAGATATTTTTGTTATATCTCCACTGATCTCGAAAGGATCGTGAAAATTTGCGGTATAGGTTTTCTGTGCATATTTGTCCCATTCACTGACAAATACAGTCTCTATGCTGTTGTTAAATGCTCTGTCGAAACCTATTCTGATCCCACCAATTCCAGCGAAGAGATCAACTGAACGAAAATTTTTTAATGAACTCACTGGTTTTAGACTCGTAAATAAAATGTGATATTGTACTTCTCTATATTGCCGTTTTCGGTATTTCAATAAACGATTCGTCCGAACGAAGCCATGCATTTAAAATGTCAACTGTCTTCTCTCTTTTAGATTTATTTGTCAACATGCAGGTCCAAACGACGGCAATTCTTAAACCGAGAGATAACAGTTGTCCTATGACTTGAGCATCTCTCTTCTTATTTTTTTCTATTTTATCAATCCAAAAACCTCGATTTGTAGAAGGTAGCGAGGATTTTAAGCAATTTGCATGACCGTGCCAAAAGCATCCGTTTACCATCACGACGGCGTTGTATTTTTTAAAAAATAAATCGGGCGTACCTGGGAGACTTTTTACACAAGTCCGATAGCGATATCCCATAGAAAACAACTTTTTTCTTATAAACATTTCAGGACCAGTATTTTTGGATCGAATGAGAGACATGTTCCTGCTTCTTTCTTTCTGATTTTTTGTATCCATCTTTTCAATCCTCGATAAGTATAAGGTATGGATTTCCCTTCCCAAACCGAACCATGCGATTATACGTTTTGTATAACGCCTTTCTTAATTATTTCAAGACAATCACATCAAGTACCGCAGACTGAACTTACGATTTATTAAAGACTTAATTCTTTACCTATATTTTCAAAATATCGCAAGCTTACTAAAAGTAAGTATAGTCAATATTTTAGCTATACTCAAAATATTGATAATATTTTTAAAATATTTATAATATATAAAGAATATTAATTTACACTTCTTTACAACACAAGGAATAGTGCAGATGAACGATACAGAATCCAAAAGAGAAAAATTTGTGAGGTTGGCTGAAGCAAGAACCAATAAGATTATTGATATGCTCAAGCTTTTAGGCAATTGCAGTAACTCAAATATATATGAGTACACGAAGGCGGATGTGGATAAAATTTTTTCAGCCATAGAAGCGGCCAAACAGGGATATCTGATCAAAACAAACAATGAAGATGAAAGGTTCAAACTGTAAATTAACTACAGGACGGTGCAGTATGTACACAAATGATAATAAACAGCCGCAGTGGGATTTTCCTGGTTACCCATCAGGAAGCGGTCCTATTACTCAAGGACTTAACACGATAATACAGGATTCATTCAGAGAAAAACCTTTGGATTCATTAATTCGAGAGTGCTGTCAAAATTCATTGGATGCTTCGGCTAACAACGGAAAGCCCGTCAGAATAGAGTTTCATACTTTTGAAATGTTAACTTCCGATCTGCCGGGAATAGGCGCACTGAAAAAGCATATAAAATCATGTCTTAACGGGGTGAATAAATCTAATAATGAGGGAACGAAAAATCCAGAAAAAATACTATACGAAACGGCAAATAGGATATTAAACGACAGAAAATTGCTTTGTCTCAGGATAAGTGATTTCAACACTACCGGATTACCTGGGTCCAGAAAACCAAAAGATATTTATAAACTAACCCAATGGTATAGATGTGTTGAAACAATGGGATGCTCAGGAGATAAAGAAAAATCGTCAGGGGGGTCCAAAGGAGTAGGTAAATCAACTGCATTTTATAATTCAGGCATCAGGACAGTGTTTTTTAATACCCTTGACCAAAACGGCGATGAAGCTTCAGAAGGAGTATCTTGGCAAACTTCACATTATGACAGCGATAATAATGAATGTACTCAGGGATTTTATGCTTGTAAAAATCAAGGTAGGAGACAAGCAATATATGCACAAACCATATTGGATAATTCATTTAAACGAAATGAACCTGGTACTGACCTCTTTATCATAGGTTTTAATCAAAATGAGAATGAATTCGGAGAAGATCATGATCTAGACACCGTCGTAAAGAATGTCGTAGTAGATTCTTTTTTACCCGCAATAAAAGCAGGTAATATAATTATCAAAACTGAAAGATCTGAAATAAGCCGTAATACATTACCTGATATCATAAAATATCTCTCATCCGAAGCCGTACCTAAGAAACGCATCAAACAAGCTAAATCCAACACTGAATTCAATTCAGTTATCGATTCTGAAATACCCGTAAATACATTAGAAACTGATAGCTTAGGTATAAAAGGGAAATTCGAAATCAAATTGCTTGCCAAGGATGATTACTGTAAAAAAATTGCCGTCTACCGAGAAATTGGCATGAAAATAAAAGAGTTTAAACCCAGAAAACCATTCGGCTTTGCCGGAGTATTAATAATAAAAGGTCCGGATTTAAATGAATTTATGAAAAACATGGAGACTAGCGCACATAATGACTGGCATCCAGATATCTATAATGCTGATAAAGAGCAGCTAAAAATTGCAAAACAAATAAAGGACAAACTAACTTATTTTGTTAAAGAATGTGTTGAAAATATAAAAACCGAAACAAACAGCGATGATAAAATTGATTCAGGACTCGGAGCTTTATTTCCTGATTCCAATGATTCTTTAAAAACAAAAGGTGAATCTGTTTTCGGATTGGATCAGTTTGAGGATAAAAAGGAGTTTATTTTTAAAAATTCTTTATCAAACAAAGAAAACACTGTCAGTTATAAAAAAAATGATAAAGAACCCAACAAAATATCAATAGATAAAAATGGCGATATAAATGATAAAGAATTCAGATCGACGACGAAAAGAAAAAAAAGCTCACATGATAGGACAGAATCCATCAGTCCCAACAATACTACGAACAAAGATAATCTTAATAAAGAAATCGAATCAAAGTTCGAAACAGTAAAAGTGAATCTGTCAAATATAAAATTCATTCCATTGGACAATGAAGGATTCAAATTTAGAGTGAGTTTCATTCCTGAAGTAGGCTATAAAACGGCAATGATTCGATTTAATGTGGCTGGTGAAACTACTGATTATTCATTACCGATCGCTTATGCAGAAAATGACAAAGGTCCTATTACAATTGAAAAAAACAGTATTTTGTTCGGCGTTCGCCTTACTAGGAATAAACCGTACTCTTTGGTAATAAAGTTGGAAGATAATACATTCAAATCTTTTTCGGTGGTTGTAGATGCTTATAAGAAAAAATAGATTATTTGCTTATCCTGTTTTAAATGATCTTAATAAAAATTACAAAAAAGGAAAATTTAGTGCAGAACTTATTGATAAAAGTTTCGGAGATTATTATGTTTTTGATTGTCATTGCGAACTAGAAAATAATAAAAGCATAGAAGCACTTATAAACGAAAGCAAGTGCCTTTATACTTGTTTAGTTGAATGTGGAAAAACGAAATACAGATATCTGTACAGCAGTAAGACCCCTATTTTTGAAATAAAGATAAAGAAAACGGAATTATGCGGGCATGTTGAATTTTCTATTAATATAGTTGCCACAAAAAAAAAATACAAAATTTTTCGTCACCTGATTTAGGCGAAGATTACTCCGGAAGATTAATAAACTTTGACGAGGGATCATTTATTGCTATCGGCCCCCAGTTGAGTGAAAATTTTCCCATGCTTAATGACAGCACTTTTGGGAAAAACAACTCTTTTATCAAAATACAACGTTGTATTAATCCAGATCCATCAATGAGTGTTGATTGGGACGATAATAATATTACCATCTATTTATTTAACGATATATATCAATCATATTTAAAATACAAAGACCACAAAAATGTATTTAATCTCCTTATCCAGATGATAGTTGTTCCTGCCCTTATGGATGTTTTTTCAAAAATCGGCAGTGAATTAAATCATGATTTAATTAGTCCCGATTCCACTAAATGGTACCAAACAATAGATCGTCAATATAAAAAAGAAAGAAGCAATCGATGTCTGAAGGATGATATAGAATCAGATTCATCCTGTTTGACCATTGTACAAGATATTTTGAAACAACCTTTACGATGTGCTGTAAATTCTTTAGATGATCTCTTAATTTCTTTTGAAGGCGAGGATATGAATGAATAATCTAATTTATTTTAAAAGAGAAACGGTAGGAATAATTAAACATGATTTAAAATTTATTCTTAATATTTTTTTTACAAATAATCCAATAGAAGAATTGGAGAAAAAATACGGGGAAATAATGGCGTATAAAACCTCCTTTTCATGCTCTGATTTCTCACTCCTTAAAGATAACGGAGAATGTGTTGGAGATCTGGAAGCCGTAAAACTTGTCCAAGATAAAATGGGGAACATGCCTGCCGCTTTGGCCTCTGAGGAAGGAATGTGGTCGGCATTAAGCCTTTCCGAACAGTTTTGGCCATATGTTAGAAAAAGATGGTTTATTCCTGCTTTGGAGAGACACTGCAACACTAAAGAACCACCTATAAATATGGAACAGAAGGATAAAATATCACAATGGTTGCTTGCCAGAATTTTTTTTGAAAACTATCGCATTACTCGCCATGTTTTAGCCAGACTGTGGTGGATTGGCAAAATGACCTTTGTTGAAGGAGAAGATCCTTATAAACTTACGACCTTTGTCATGCGCAGTGAAGCATTAGTCACTGCAATATTCGAACGCAGTCAGGGATCGAACAGGACGCTGGTAAGAAATCTATGTTTCGAATTAATGAAAAGAGAAAAAAACGGAGAGTTAACGGTTAATCAGAATCTGATAAGAGAACTGTTCAAATATGTTAACGCTTGCGGCGGAGGCATATTGATAGACGAGGTGGCAAACAATCCTGATTCATTATCATTTTTAATGGATGCATTTTTAAAATGGTATAGACGCCGATGACTTATCAAAGAAGCGGCAGTTTATCTTCGATGAGGGTTAAATCTCACCAAAAATGACAGCTGGATGCAAAAAAACATGCCTATGCTGTAAAATTCACTCCAATGCTCAGATTTTTCTTAATTACTTGATTATTTTTTATTAAAGAAAATGAAGTTAAACAAAGTGCCTAGTTGCGCCTTGGCAAAGCGGAGATCAATTCGTCTGAAGTCTCCGCCCCTTTAGCAACGAAAATAAATCAGGACAATATAATGCTTTACACCTTTAAAATTTATCCCTCCGGTTGGGGCCGGATCGCCTACCGGGTGATGGAAGTAGGCGGAGACAAATCCTTCGACAGCTTGGCAATGGATATTCTGGCCGCATTTAACTTTGGCTGCAATCATCTGTATGAATTCAGAAACACATTAGGAAGATCCGACCGTAGCATTATATTTAATCCCAACTACGACAATTTTAATCCGCTCTTGGGGTTTATCGGTGGAAACGACAGCGACACTGCCGACGAATATAACGATCCCTGTCCAGACCGCAGACATTATGACAGCCGCAGACCGATTAAATTCCTAAATCCGGAAAAAAGTTCAAAATTTTATTTTCATTATGATTTCTGTGATGATTGGATTTTTGTCATCCATGTCTCCAAAGTAGAGGCCGATAAGCCATCACCTGATCACTCAAATGTCATTAAAAGCGTCGGGAAAGTAGGAGGCCGATATTAAAGCGAGGTTGAGGGATAAGCTCTTCGTTTAAGACACCGGCAGATTTATGATGCCGAAGAAGCGGCTTTAAAATGTCCGCTTTTTTATTTAAGCACACGTTATAGAAAGTTCCGGGGCCTAAGGGCCGGCTATGCCGTCCATACTTTGCTCCGAGGCTGCACACATAAAAAAGACGCCTTTACGGCGCCCTGTGGCGACCCCAGTAGGAATCGAACCTACAACTAGCCCTTAGGAGGGGCTTGTTATATCCATTTAACTATGAGGTCAACGCACGGCATTATAGCAATTTTCGTGCGCTTCTTCCAAAAAATGGCTTTGGCCTCCACAAAATTTAGTTCTAATGAAAAAAATTAAAGCATGGGTACGGCCAGATCGTGCAGTCTGATATTGAGCAGATTGTCGTCAAGCGAGTTGCTTTTTAGAAAAGCGGTATTGCGATCAACCCTTTGAACGGTATAGGTTCCGCTTGCCCTTTCGCTTTGACTAAAGCTGCGTCCGTCAGGATCATAGCCCTCCGAATACTGCTCTATGGCAAATTTCATACCGCGACGTATGCCGTTCTCAGATCCCAAATTAATGATGAAGCCGTCATCCTCTATATCTATGATCTCCGCCTGAACCGAACGGCACTGTAAAAGGCCCGTCACATCCTCGGCAGCCCTTTTAGCCAAATCGTTCATACGTCTTCCGAAATCACTGCCGGCAAAAAGCTCCGATCGCATATCTATATATTGCCCCTGCTTAAACGGCCAGTCGGCAACCATGTCATATTGCTTGGAAAACACACACATGCCGTCCTTTGCATCGTATACATTGATACCAAAGGAAAGAGTGCGCGTTCTTTGATAAAAAAGCTTATCCAAAACCCCGTTTCCCGCATCCGCAGCCGCTGCCGTATTGATGCTGCCCGTGATCAAAAACTGCGCATTTCCCTGCCTTGAAGCCGAGATTATTTCATCCTGCAAGAGCTGATCGGGTGAGGAAGGTCCCAATGTTCCGCGTAAAACGGCATTGCTTTGCGGACGCATGAGCAACGAGGGGGACTTAGCTATATGTGAAAACACGGCCCTTGAGAGCTCTTTGTTTATATTGTCTATGCCGGCACTTCCCTGATATGCATTTTGATCGGCATACACAAAGGTTAAGGGCAAAACCGCCTTTTTTATCGAGGAGGCGGCACAGGTAGAAACGCGGCTTTCATCCAGCAAAACCTTGACGACCACCTCTACCCTGCCGCGGGTATTTTGCTCGGATACCACCACCACCTTTCTGACGGGAACGGCGCTTTGAACCTTAGTCCCGCCGGAGCCTAACACTCCGTCCCTAAAATCCTGTACCGTGGTAACCTGTGCTCCGGCCTCGAGCATGGCATTGCGTATGGCATCGTTTACGGCAGCATCGCGGGCATTTCCCACCGAATCGAGCACGGCGGCAGATCCGGTCACGGTATGCCAGCCGGCGTAAGCAGATCCTGATATACACAGCAAGGCACTTAGGGCTATGATGCTTAGAGTATTACGCATAACTCCTCCGTCTGAAATCCATCATTTGGCACTGAACTTGCATTATTCATACCTAAAATATGTGACGTAATGATGACACGATTTAAATAATTAATTTCATGCAGTATGCAGGAGAGGCCCTCATGAAAGCAAATATCCTATTGATTGCGGCGTTTATCATGGCTTTGTCCGTGAACGGATGCGCGGCAAATAATGCCAAGGGAGGCAATGAAAGCATATATGATCGTCCCGGCATGGAGATAAGCAAGACGGCCTCTCAAATGGCCGATACCCTGTGCGAAACCTTTAAACATGATCTTGAGGCTAAGGCTCGTAGCGATCACAGTGAATTTAAGAATTTCCCGATTGTAGGAGTAACCTCCTTCGTTGATACCGACACCTATGAGAATGCCGGACATTTGGGCAGAAGTCTGGGAGAGTTTTTCATTCACGAGCTCGACCGTCGCGGGATCCCCGTCGCCGAATTTAAAACCACCGGCAGTCTCAGCATCACCGAGGACGGCGAGGACATATTCTCCCGTGATTACAAGAAGCTCAAAGGGCAGGCCAAATTCCGTCATCTGCTTGCAGGGACCATCACGCGCAATGAATACGGCGTAGTGCTGTCTGGACGTATCATAGACATGCAAAGCTCTCAGGTACGCGGATCGGCCACGGGCTTCATCCCATATAAATATCTGCCCTATTGCTATCGTACTCGGGAAAAGAATTGTTCCTTTGAAGGCAGTATTTCGTATTCAACCTATATTCCCTCATCAAAAAACATAAATTCCGGCACTGCGGTGAGCTCCTCGGGTAATGTAACGGACACCGTCACCTCCGTACATGCTACGGTAAGCGACTCCTCGACCTACGTCTCGACAGTAAAGAGCAACGGTAATATGCGTGAGGACGCCGCCGCGCGCACCGCTCGGGAGAAGCTTGAGCACGATCCTCTTTTTAATGAGAAATATTACCCGCAGGGGGCCAAAACCTCCCCCACCTCAAACGGTAATTACGAGCAATTCATTCATGATAAGGGCTCCATGCGCGGACATTCCTCCGTGATCTATCCTGCCGATTCTTATCTTTACGGCGGACACTTGGTACGAGATGTGCATGATCAAAGTCAGTACCAAAGAATAGAGGACAATTAATGCTTTTTACAGGCGGTTTTATGAAACTCAGACTTATTTGCACGGCATTAGTTGCAATGACGATGCTGGGAGCTTGCTCGGGAATGCTGTCAAGCACCTCCTTTACGCGAGATCTGGCCTACACGGATACCGGAGTCCATCGTCCCGATGAATTTCCCATCCTGCACGCCACCGGCTATGCTTCGATCTCCAGACAGCCCGGGCGTACCCAGGCCGAAAAGGAAATCACCGCCATGCGGGCCTCCAAGATTGAAGCCTACCGAGAGCTTACCGAGCAGGTAAACGGGATCTATGTTAAAGCCGACAGCGCCGTCGACGGTAATACCCGTCAATTGCGTGACGGTATCAAAACTCAGGTTGAAGGCTATGTGCACGGCGCCCGCGTGATCCGTCAATATCCGGTAGGCGACAGCTACGCTACCGAATTGGAGCTTGATACCAAGATCATTTATGACCTGTACGATCTGAGAGGAGCATTGTAATGAATCAGTTTACGGCATCCCCGTCCCCCGCCGTTTTACCGGTGGCATTCTTTATTAAGGAGCAAGAGCAAACTCTTGCGACCCTGCACGATCTTCTCATGCGTGAAAGACTGGCCCTGAGACATCGGGAGTTAAAGGACGTCAACGATTTGGCACAGAAAAAATCCGCCCTTATGGTTAAGCTACAGGCCAATGATCAAAAGATCAGACTGCATCCGGAGGCTAACCTACTGAAAACCGTCTTTAAGGATCGCGTGGATGCGATCAAGACCGCGCTTAAGGAATGCAAGCGCCTAAACGGTATCAACGGTCGCCTTATAAACCTTGCCTTAAATTCTACGATCAGACTTTCTGCAGTGCTTATGCAGACCCGTGATCGCGTAACCCGCAATTTAACCTACAACGATCACGGCCGCACCACCGCCCGCGGCCCCATGCGCCTGAGCATAGAGTGTTAATATGCTTTATTTTGGTGCATAGCGGGTTTTAAACCCAGCTCGTGCACCTTTTGTTTAAGATCCCCTTTGAATGGGGATTTGTTTTTATAGCACAACCCCCGCTTTGCTTTCTTAATATTTTGATCTTTGACAGGGGCTTTTCCGTGCAATCAAATCAAGATCCCGCAATCACCGGCCAAGGCGGTCTCAAGCGCTCCTTCGGTCTGTGTGAAGCTATTACCATCACCGCCGGATCCGTGATCGGCGTAGGTTTGTTTACCGTCGGCTCAAATGTAGTCGGTACATTGGGGGCCGCTGTGATCCTGGCAACGCTGGTGGCACTTGTGATCAGCGTCTACCCGGCCATGCTGTACGCAGAAATGGGAGCCGCCCTGCCCTATGCCGGCGGTACCTATCAGTTCGCCTCTCTGGGCTTAGGTCGCGCTGCCGGCATGCTGGCAGGCTGGAACTTCATCATCTCGCTGGTGGCGGTCACCGGAGGTGAGGCTCTGGCCTTCTCTTACTATTTCAAGACCTTACTCTCCGCTTTGGGTATAGATCTTGAAATGTCCGACGTAATGCTGGCCTCACTCGTTTGTGCCGCCTTTATCATTGCCAACGTTTTCGGCGTTAAATTTACCGGCAGATTGCAAAACGGTTTTATGTTTTTCTTCTGGGGTGTGGCCGTGATCTGGTTTTTAACCATGATCCCCAATATTCATCTGCCTTACTTTGTTAAGGCGCCCGAATTTCTGGATTTTAGCGGTGAAGCAAGCTTCATGTCCCAGGTTTGCCTGATATGGTGGTGCTTTGCCGGCTTCGAGGCCTGTGTAGCCATGGGTGAGGAAATACGCTTCCCCCGCATCACGCTACCGCGTGCGCTCTTTTTAGCTCCCTTTGTAGTCTTTGCCGTCAATGCCCTCTTCCAGTGGTATCTGGTCGGCATCACTCCGGCCGAGGAGCTTAAGGCCATTGCCGAGGCCGACGCCCCCTTTGCGCAGGCCATGATGTCTGCGGGGATCTTAGGCTTCCCGCTTATATTGCTGGCTGCCGGCATCGCCTTCGGCGGTGATTTCTCCACCCTGAACGCCTCGATCGCAACGCCCCCTCGTTATCTTTTTACTATGGCTCGCGACGGCTCCATGCCCAAGATCTTTGCAAAGGTCTCCAAGCGTTATCAGACCCCCTATGTGGCGGTGATTTCCTTAGGCCTGCTCTCAATTGCACTGGTAGCCTCGAACTCACTCATCTACATTGCCTCCCTGTCTTTGTTTGCCGATCTCTTTTACTACGTAATCGGCATCATCGCTGCTTTGGCCCTGCGCAAGCGCCGCCCCGATCTTATCCGTACCTATAAAGCCCCCTTCATCAGCATAGGAGCGCCGATCTCCGCTCTCATCTACCTCTATATGATGACCGAGCTGGATGTCGACGCATTCATAACCGGAGCCGCTTGGTGCGTATTGGGGCTTGCCGTGTACTTCATCTGCAAGGCTAAATACGGTAAGGCCGGTGAATTTAAGCTGGATATGAAGATCTCAGGCGCAGATGAGATCCCCACCGCCGCAGAAAGAGCTCACCTCGATCGTGAGTATCTGACCTGGAGGATCGTGGTAGGAACAGCCTGTATCCTTGCCGTCTGCCTGTTCGCCGTACCCTTTGTTTTTGCGTAAGGGATAAATAAGCTTAAGGGGGCGTATAACGCCCCCCTTCTTTTTTCCATGTCCTATAAGATTAATTTGCCTTACGAGCTTCCATCTCCAGCTCATGCAAAGCCTGTCGCAGTATCCAAGCCTTAGCAGGATATTTATGCAGATAACGACGGCGCACGTATTCTGATTTTTTGATAAAGGGCTCAGTGTCAGGCTCTATGATCTTGACCCTGCCCTTGTGGCGAAGTCGCGACAAATCTATGTTTTCAAGCTCGGCCGTAAGCTCGCTTACGAAGGTCCCGGCCTTAACGGCCTCGTCCTTCACGATCCCGCGCTCGCTTTCGCTTAATTTATCCCACACAGCATATGACATAAGTAATACATAATTCATGCGCGCATGACTGGTAATGGAAAGATAATGCATGTAATCATCGAGATGATTGGACACGATCATGGATACGGGTAGCATGATCCCGTCCAAATAACCGTGCTTTACGGCATATACTCCGCTCGTGAAGGACATCTCACAGGGCTCGGCATTCATAGCAAAAAGATAATCCTCATCGGGCCCCGGACCGCGTACCCAAAATCTTTGTCCCTCCATATCCTCAGGCGAATACACGGGACGGTCACGCATCAGGATCTGTAAATACCCGCCGTACCATACGTCAAGACCGACCAGATGCGAGGCCACCACGGGAAAATTTTTGAGGCCGTTTTTTATAATGGGATTGCCGGGCTGCATGATGGTTTCAAAGGAGGCAGGCTGCATCAAAAACGGCACACCCAGAAGCTCAATACCCGGATCCTGTGTTCTTAAACGGTTAACCGGAACCAAGGACAGATCCAAAGTATTCACTACGGTATTTAGTACTATGTCCGAATTAACGGCTGACGGAGAAAAAAGATTTTGCTCGATCAAAATCATCCCGCCCGTTCTTGTTGCGACGTTCTTGGCAAACTGCCTTAGGGCCTCGACGAAGGGGGAGTATGAATTGTCCTCAAGCGCATAGTGCAATATCAAAGGCTCGGTACGCTCGGGTACGCTTTTTTTTTCGCCGCCACCCGAGCAACCCGTGCAAACAAGCAAAAGCCCCAACGCTAAAACAAGGGCTGAAAGAGACGATCTGAACATGATGTATGTAGTTATTAACGCAATTTATTAAATCCTACGGATACGAAATCGCCGCTCGTTTAAGGCACGGCTTAAGACGAAATCTGCAACCTCATCGGAGATGCTTGTACCCTCTTTCCTGCATTAACGTAAAGAAGATCAGCCGGGAATGATCATGCCCTCGTCACGCATTTTGGCTATCTTATAACGCAATGTACGCGGACTTATCCCGAGCTTTTCGGCCACGGCCTGACGGTTTCCGTGCAGCTCTATGAGCGCATCCAAAATGATCTGAAATTCCTGCTGCTTAAGCTCCCCTCCCAAATTGGCAGGGATCCTTTGAGTACGCAAAGGATCATTTAATGCGCCGTCCGCGTCGTCGGGGACGTCAGTATCCTGACGCTCCTCCAGCACGGGAGCGACAAGTGAGTCATCACTGCCCTGCAGGGCCTCATCAAGTCCCTGCTCATCAAAAATAATATCGCCCTCGCTCACACTCTTGCCGTTACATAAAATAAGCGCACGCTGCACTATATTGTCAAGCTCACGCACGTTGCCCGGGAATGAATAGCCGCTTAATTTGGCACTTGCAGCATCGCTTATTTCAGGAATAGCCTGATTCATTTCGCGAGCATGTTTTTCCAGCAAAAAGCGGGCGATTGGAACTATATCCAAGGGACGATCCTTAAGAGCCCTCCAGTGTAAGGGGAAAACGTTAAGGCGATAATAGAGATCCTCTCTGAATTTATGCTCGGCCACGGCCTGACGCAGATCACGATTTGAGGTTGCAATCACGCGTACGTCCAAAGCTATGCTCTTTCTTGATCCCAAACGCTCCACCTCTCGTTCCTGCAGAACGCGCAGCAATTTAGCCTGCAGGCTGAGATCCATCTCGGTGATCTCGTCCAAAAGTATGGTTCCGCCCTGAGCCTGCTCGAATTTGCCGGGACAAGCCTGCACCGCGCCCGTAAAAGCGCCCTTCTCATACCCGAACAGTGTTGATTCAAGCATGGTATCGGGAATGGCCGCACAGTTGATGGCGACAAAGGGACCGCCGGCTCGAGGCGATTTGTCATGCACGTAGCGCGACAAAATTTCTTTACCCGATCCTGAAGGTCCCGTGATCATAACGGTGGCATCGCTTAAGGCTACCTTAGCCGCCAGCTTTAACAGCTCACCTGTGGACGGATCCTTCCATACGGGCTCGCCCTTTACCACATATTTAACCGGAACATAGCGTGAGACCTGATTTAGCAATACCTCCGGAGCAAAGGGCTTTGACAGATAGTCCACCGCTCCGTCACGCATGGCCGCTACCGCTCCGTTGATATTGGCATACGCGGTCATGAGCAGTACCGGCACGGAGGGGTATTTTTCATGAATGCTGTTTAAAAGCTTATGCCCGTCCATACCGTCCATCTGAACGTCGGTGATGACCATATCGGCCACACGGCGCGAGAGGATCTGCAACGCTTCCTCGCCCGATCCTGCCTCCACGCAGGCATAACCTGCCAGCATCAGCGTATCGCAAATGGCCTCACGCAAACTGCTGTCGTCATCAACTATCAGGATCTGGCTTTGGCTCATGTTATTTCCTCAATTACCCTCAGGCAGCCTCCGTAGAATTAGGCTCACCCTGCTTTATATATTCGGGGATCATAAGTGAAAACACCACCGGATAGGCGGGGGTTTCACCCAGCTCGAGACGACCGTGATGAACGCGCACGACC
>ENA-ORVB01000213-ORVB01000213.1-human-gut-metagenome-genome-assembly--contig:-NODE-213-length-51924-cov-15.436_pt1 | contig 51924 bp, 53 predicted proteins | sample MGYA00242090_ERZ509231 | MGnify/ENA primary metagenome ERZ509231 (study PRJEB26280, sample SAMEA2338798) | human gut metagenome | biome: human gut; feature: human-associated habitat; material: faeces...
GAAGATATCACACTCGAAAACTAGAATTCCAGAAAAATAACAAAATAAACTAAGGCTCTAAGAGTAAAAAAATAATGAAAATAGACATCTTTTTTTAGTGCGCCCAAAAAGGCAGTAAGGTTAGATGTGTATTTTCATTTTTTATTTATATTAAAGCTAATCAAAAAAAGAAAGGAGCTGAACTCCATAAGTAATAAAATTTACTTACTCGTTACAGCTCCTTTGTGTTATTTTAGCATTTCTAGATAGTTCACATTTACATATTGACTATATAATGGCTCATCATGGATCATGGCATTTTGAAAGAATTGATCGACATCTTCATAGTTTTTATCATCCATCGATATATAGAATAAATCATCCTCATATTTGGCTTCGATAATATAATCTTCTCCATTGATTTCTAAGGCGAGTTTACAAGGCTTTTGTAAAACATAATATAGATCAAATAGATCCATATAGTCTGAATCAAATTGAATCAAAGAATATAAGTCGAGTACGATATGTTTAATGATTGTTAGATCACCAAAGAAGTCCGAATAGATCAATCTTTGCGACTGGAATTCCTTCGCAATCAATAATAATTGAATGGCTTGATCTTCGTTGCCTTCTTCTACATAGATCTTTGCAAGTCTAGAATAGACTTCGGGAACAGGATCAAACGTATTCGTTGCTCCTTGTAGTAAAGGATATAAACTCTTAATGATTTGTACATACTTTGGATAATCTTTTTGTACATAATAGCCATTCTTATACATATCCGCCAATTTATAGGCTGCCACAATATTTCCTTGATCACTCGCAAGTTTATAGTAGTGAAAGGCCTTCTCATAATCGGGTTGTCCTACACGTCCATAATAGTAAATGTAGCCTAAACATTCATAGACATCTACATAGTTTAATTTAGCGGCCATTAAATAATAGTCTTCCGCAAGATCAAACTGTTTTTGTCCATAATACCAGCCACCCAGTTCCACCATATATTCTGGATTGTTTGTTTCTTGAATTAAAAATTCTAGGGCATTTATAAATTGGATATCATCTTCGTATTGGGGATGCACCAAATCATAATAATCATCTAGAACTTGTTTTGCACTTTCGATTGTGAATGCCATACTATCTAAACCTTCTTTATTTCTTTCTTTAATTTCTTGTATTCCATCTCTAAAATAGGAATAAATGGCTTATTGACCTCTTTATTCCGTGATTTCTTGCTTAAGAAACCCTCCAACATATCTTTTATACCTAGTAGTGTCAATTCATCTTCTACACAATAATATTTTGGAGAATATTGCCAAATTGAATAATTATCATTATACATTTCTTCTAGCTTTGTACAATAGGGGCGTTTGCGATAATTAAATAAATATACAATTTCTTCATCTGTGTTGATATCCCTTAATATGGTTCCTAGTGGATAATAATTGTAGTATTGTACATTTCTAGAAACGTAAACATCTTCTTTTAGTTTCAACACTTCTTTGTTTTCTTTCTTTAACTGTTTATTCACATAACGATTCACATTCGTGTTAAAAATATATTTTAAACTATGTGGATTCGGCTCGATTTTTCTTTCTATATCTGTATTGATGAATAGATTTAAACCTTTTAATTCGATATCACCATTTGTATTTGAACACACATATCCATATATTTTATCGCCTTGAATTTTTGATAGAAAGTAAAGGGAAGTATTATATTTCACTATATCTCCTATTTCAAATGTAAATTCAATGTTTTCAAATAAATCAATATGATGTACATCACTATTTTTCAATAATTGAATCTTTCTTTGGATTTGAATCAAATCTTTGCCTGAGACCTGTTTTAAAATTCCTTTAATATTCTGGATGGGAATTCGATACACATTGTTTAAATATAGATAGGAATCGCTAAAAGCACCTGTTTTCTTATCTTTATGACCATCTTTTAAAGTATATTAAATCTTTGGATTCTTTTTCTTTGTGCTTCCCGCATACCCATACAAATAGTCTTTGTCCTTTTTGATGATCAAATAGGGTCGAATACGATGGGGGTGATTGATATCCACTAAATTGTCTTTGCACACTGGCATACGACAAAAGACAAGATATCCAGGCTGAATGGTTTGAAATAATTCGTATTGTTCATCCAAATAATTGGTAGATTTTGCGACATACGTTTGTTTCATCTTTTTTGGCGGATTTAAATATTTCTTTTGTTTGATCTCAATTGGTTTTTCACGATGAAATAATCGCTTAAAAAATTCTATGATTCGCATACTTCTTCCTCTTAGGTATAATTCTAACACATAGGTTCAAATTTTTTCGATATCATACTATAATAATTATAACAATCTTAAGGAGAAATAAACATATTGCCGAAGCATTCGCTTTGGCTTCTCATTGGATTGAAAAAAGGGTGCGATGAATCCCTTTGAAGATATATAAAGGAGGAGTTTTTTTGGTGCGCTTATTGGAACACGCAAATCGTTATAGTAAAGAAAAGGTTTTTGATTGTTATAAAAGAACATGTCAAAACGATTATTGGGACTATGATTCCATGACAAGAAAAGAAATGTTAGAACGCATGATTGAAACCTATACCCCTGAGTATTTAGTTTCTATTTGCACAACATGGGAATTAAAGGCATTAAGAAGATTATTACGTAACCAAGACTTAGAAGACGATCGTTATCGTTTTGAAAAACATGCATTAAGCTCTAAGTTTTTATATTTTGATAAAGAATTACCTGAAGAATTCAAAAAGAATGTCAAATTAGCGGTTAAAGATATTGATTTAGATCATAAGGCAGAAAAAGATGAACCAAGCTTAGTCATTCTTGGAATTATACGTGCCTTTGGCATCATTGAACCATCTTTGATTCAAGCTGTATGTAGTGCTTGTGCATACGATTATAAAGCCATTATTAATGGGGAACTCTTCAATTTCTGGGCGTATTTAAAAGAAGACTATGAATTAATTGATCATAGTTTAGCCAATGAATATGTATATTGGGATTATAAAGATCTATTGTATAACATTCGCAATTGTCGTGTTGAACGTGAAAGATTCGAACCAAAATTCTTAGATCGAGACAGCTACATTTCTATCTTTTATCATGGTTTTGATGCGACAAATCCAGATATTAAAAAATTTTTTACAGCTGTTAAAAAAGAAGTGCCAGACATCACAAAGTTTAAAGATGAATTGTTCAACAATTTGCTTCGTGGTACTGTGAATGAAGAAAAGATCGATTTAATTCCATTCTTTAATGGATTCTCAGATTCTTTGACAAAGCGCTATCGCAAAGCTGTTGTACAAATTTCATTACCAAATTATTATGGACTAAGTATGAAAGGCTACAACCAAGCACATGAACATGTATCTTTTAATGATAAGCTTCGTGCTCTAAATGAGAAACAAACGTATGCTTATTTAGATCAAAAAGATACACGCCTATTCTATAAGTTATATTTTAGCGTCTTAGATTATGTGAATGCTTTGGAACAAATTATCCCAAATAAGAAAATTGATCCCAATAATTATATTGAACCCGATGAATTGGTCAATCTAATCGAGGTGTTCTGGAAAGAAAAAGATCGTTTTATTGATGGCTATGTTCAAAAGAATCCTTTAAATCTAACATATCGTAATTTGAATATTATAAAAGATTTTAAATATGGCATGCGCAAAAACTTTTTGTTGGCTGTCTATGAAAAGAACTATACAGTATTAAATGATGAAGGCATCAACTATATGGTCAAGGGTCTAAATGAAAACTTAGATAAATTTATTCCGGCCGAAAAAACACCTATGTTGATTCAAACTGCTATTATGCCATTTAATGGGATGATCATCTATGATGGTTTTATTTCAACGGCCGATATGCAGCTTAGCCAAGATCTCGTTTCAAAGGCATTTGAAGATTATAGTTACGGACAAAAGATTTATTCGTTGTTGCCAAAAAATATGAATTAAAAGGAGAGTTATGAGCTCATTAATACAAGAAATCAATCATTATCGAAAAGAAGTTGTGTACAGTCAATTTTTTCGAATATGTTTTCCGGATGATGTGATTTATGAAAAAATTACTCGTAAACAAATGGTCGAGCTAATTATTCAACAATATACACCAGAAAATATTGTAGATGTTTGTACAGTAAAAGAACTAAAACTTTTAAAACGAATCGTTGAAAACAATTATAAAGAAGTGGATGTTCATAGTATGCCATTTGAAAAGGTGGCGCTTTATCGAAAATATTTATTATTTGAAAATGAAATTCCAGATGAGCTGAAGGAAAGTGTAACAGAAGCTTTAAAATTTGTGGATTTTGATCAAAAAGAAAAACAAGATGAACCTTTACTTTGTTTAATTGGATTTATTCGCAGTTGTGGAGCTATTGATCCCATGGTTGTTCAAAGGCAAGCACAAAAGTATGGCTTGGATCTTAGAAATTTGGAAACCAATCCATTATTTAATTTCTGGACATACTATACATTTGATTATTTGATGCCATATGATACTTATGGAGAAGCTATATTGTATTATGATTCAATTCCATATATGGATGTGATCGCAAATACGCGTCTAGATTATGAATTGATGGCCCCTGTGTTTTTAAAACCAGAAAGCTATCTGTCTATTTTCTATAATGGGTATGATGATACGGATCCAGATGTTCATGCATTATTTGATCATTTTAAAAAGAGTGAAGATGTATTTGATTTTCTAAAAATGGAACGCATTCTTGAATGTATTGAATCATGTCGTATGACTGAACATTTGATTACAATTTTTCCAAAATTAGAACAATTTGATCCGAAAACAAAAGAATTATTCAAAAATGCTATATATAAAATGCCAATGCCATATTTAACAGGCATGACACTGCAGCGTTATCCGTCAAAATGAAAAGGTAGAAATCTTAAAACTTGATTTCTACCTTTTTCCTATAGCTTTAATTGTTGTCTATCACAATCTTACCAGATTGAATGACTTTATTAATTTTTCTTACGTTTGAAATGTTTTCTAATGGATTTTCATTTAGACAAACTAAATCAGCCTGTTTACCAACTTCAATCGAACCATAGTCCTTTTCAACTCCAACACATCTTGCGGAATTGATTGTCGCCATTTTTAAGATATTCATGTTTGAAATATCAAGTCGAGCCAAAAGCTCCATTTCATAAGCTGTATTTGAATGGTAATTAAATGGCGTTCCTGCATCTGTACCTAAGGCAATCTGAATACCTTTTTCATAAGCTTTCTTAACACTTTCAACATGGGCATCCTTGACTTTTAACGTCTTGTCTACGGCATACTTAGCTATCCCGTTTTCTACGCCCTTATCAATGATGCATTGGGGAGCACAAAGGGTAGGAACTAAGAATGTGTTTTGTTCTTTCATACGTTCAAGACATTCATCATCTAAAAAACAACCATGTTCTATAGAGTCAATACCTGCATATAAGGCGTTTTTAATACCTTGTAAGCCTTGGGCATGCGTAGCTGTTTTTCTTCCTGCTTTATGGGCTTCTTCAATCATGACCTTCATTTCATCTACAGTAAACTGAGCATTACCAGGTTCAACCCCTTTGGTCATAACACCACCTGTCGCCATTATTTTAATTAAGTCTACACCACTTCTTAGCTGAGTACGAACGGCTTTTAAACATGCATCTTTTCCATCGGCTTCAATGCCTTCTTGCCATCCATGACCGCCTGTCATACAAATGACTTTACCTGCACAATACATATGAGGTCCTTCAATCACATGATTTTCAATAGCTTCTTTAATTTGAAGGTCATAGTTTTCTTCCGTACCCACAACACGAATAAAAGTAACGCCAGATTCTAGATATTCTTTGCAGTGTTTTTGGGCATAGAAAGCTTTTTCCATCAAGGTAAATTCTTTATTTGCGCCAAAACCAACCGGATACATAATATGGACGTGACAATTAAAGAATCCTGGTGTAACAACTTTTTCATGAATTACGTCTTCATTCACCTCATGATAGTCTTCAATTTGAATGATTTTGTCATTTTCAATTGTGATTAACTGATTCTTTTTTGGAGCATCACTTATGCCATCAATTAATGTTTGGGCATGAATATATAGCCTTGTCATTGTACAATAACTCCATCCTTAATGACCTTATCAATTTTACGAACATTTGAAATATCATCCAATGGATTTTCTTCAAGACAAACTAGATCAGCATGTTTACCGACTTCTAAAGTTCCATATTCATTTAAAACACCTAAACAATCGGCTGAATTGTGTGTCGCAATTTTTAAAATATCCATACGATCTACACCGTATTTTTCCATTAATTCCATTTCATAAGCAGTGTTGTTGTGGTAGTTGAATGGGGTACCACCATCTGTACCTAGGGCAATCTTTAATCCTTGGGCATAGGCCGCTTTAAAACTTTTGACGTGTGCATCCTTTACATAGATTGCTTTTTTGACCATGTAGTCAGCAATTCCTGCTTCAATACCATTTTCTACAATACATTGAGGAGCAACTAAAGTAGGAACTAAATAAGTACCGTGTTCTTTCATAAAATCCAAGCATTCTTGGTCTAAGAAGATACCGTGTTCAATTGAATCAATACCGGCATATAGAGCATTTTTGATGCCTTGTGTTCCTTGGGCATGGGTAGCTGTTTTTCTTCTAGCTTTATGTGCTTCTTCAATAATGACAGCCATTTCTTCTTGTGTTAATTGAGCACTTCCTGGCTCAACTCCTTTGGTCATAACTCCACCTGTAGCCATGATTTTAATTATATCGACACCTTCTTTAAGAAGGGTACGAGCTGCTTTACGACATTCATCCTTGCCATCGGCTTCGATTCCATCTTGCCAACCATGACCGCCTGTCATACAAATGCATCTTCCAGCACACAACATATGTGGTCCTTGAATGAGTCCAGAATCGATACAATCACGAATCTGCATATCGTAATCGTTTGCAGTACCTAAAACACGGATAAAAGTAACTCCTGAATGAAGATAGTCTTCACAGTGTTTTTGCGTATAGAATGCTTTCTCCATCAAACTAAACTTTTTATCGGTCCCAAAGCCGACAGGTTCCATAATGTGAACGTGGCAGTTAAAAAAGCCAGGGGTAACGACGTTGGCATGAATGACTTCTTCATTTGTTTCATGATATTCTTCAATGGAAACAATTTTTCCATCTTCAATTGAAATTAATTGATCTTTCTTTGGTGTATCACTCAAACCATCAATCATTATTTTTGCGTGTACGATTAATTTACTCATAATAAAACTCCTTTTTATGTGATTATGAACCTTGAAAGAGAAATATGCAAGTGGTTTCAGAAAACAAATGTAAAAAAAGAGGGAATCCTTGGATTCCCTACAACATAGATTTAAATAAAATGTCGTTATAGTCTGGTAAAGGCCAGTCTTCTTTAGAAACATTGGTTTCAATCACATCCGTCAATTGACGAATTGTTTCCATTAATGGAAGTAATTCATCGGCCGCAAAACGAGCCGCTTGTTTTTCTGTTGTGGTTTCTTTGTTGATCAAAGATTCTAATGTATCTAAGTGATTGGATACTAATTCTAGAGGTGTATTGATGTTTTTTAAGATTTTAACTTCTAATGGAGCCTCAATGCCACTTGATTTTTTTGTTTGAATGATTTGAGCCAATTTAGCTTCATAACTAAAGATAGCTGGTAAGATTTGTTTTCGTAACATATAAGCCATTGTCTTAGCTTCAATTTGAACCACTTGGTAGTAGTTTGTGAGTAGGATACTTTCACGAGCATGCAATTCACTGGCTGAATATACATTGTGTTTTTCAAATAATTGTAGATTCTTTGGATCTGTATAGTGAGGAAGTGCATCCGCTGTTGTTTTAAGTTCTAATAAACCACGTTTTTGTGCTTCCTTTTTCCATTCATCGGAATATCCATTTCCAGAGAAAATGATACGCTTATGATTCTTTAATGTCTTTTGAATCAACGCAATCAAGGCTTTTGTCATATCTTCTTGTTTAACACATTCCAATTCATCCGCAAACTGTGTTAATTCTTCGGCTACGATTGTATTTAAAATAGTGTTTGGACAAGAAATGTTTAAGTTGGATCCAAGCATTCTGAATTCGAATTTATTACCTGTAAATGCGAATGGAGAAGTACGGTTACGGTCTGTAGAATCTTTTGCGATTGGAGGAAGGGTAGAAACACCAAGTTCCAATTTACGATCGATTGTATCTACATATTCATTTCCCGCTTCAATGGCTTCAAGAATGGCTGTTAATTCTTCACCTAAATAGAGGGAGATAATAGCTGGTGGAGCCTCATCTGCGCCTAAACGGTGGTCATTTCCGGCACTGGCAACAGAGATTCTTAATAAATCCTGGTACTCATCTACACCTTTGATGATGGCAGCTAAAACGGTTAAGAAACGAATATTGTCTTTTGGAGAATCACCAGGTTCTAAAATGTTTTCTCCTTCTTCTGTACAGAAAGACCAGTTGTTGTGTTTACCACTACCATTGACACCATCAAATGGTTTTTCATGTAGTAAACATACCAATCCATGATGAGAAGCTACTTTTTGTAGAACTTCCATAGTCAATTGGTTTTGATCATTCGCAATATTTGTTGATGTAAATACAGGCGCTAATTCAAACTGACATGGAGCTACTTCTTTGTGTTCGGTCTTGGCATAAACACCTAATTTCCAAAGTTCTTCATCGACTTCTTCCATATAAGCTTTTACTCGTTCAGACAAACTACCAAAGTAGTGATCATCTAATTCTTGGCCTTTTACGGGAGCCGCACCAAATAATGTTCTTCCTGTTACTAATAAGTCTAGACGTTCTTTGAACATGTCTTCATCAATTAAGAAATATTCTTGTTCTGGACCTACCGTTGTTTTGATTTTATGAATGTTGTAACCCATAATGTTCAATAAACGAACAGCAGCTTTGTTTAAGGCATCATTACTTCTCAATAATGGTGTTTTCTTATCCAAAGCACTACCATCGTAAGAGCAGAATAAAGTTGGAATATATAAAGTCTTTTCTTTGACAAAAGCTAGAGAAGTTGGATCCCATGCGGTATATCCTCTGGCTTCGAATGTGGCACGCAATCCTCCACTTGGAAAACTTGAGGCATCGGGTTCACCTTTGATTAATTCTTTTCCTCTAAAATCTGAAATAACAGATGTTGGCCCTGTTGGATTGATAAACGCATCATGCTTTTCAGCCGTAATACCTGTCATTGGTTGGAACCAGTGCGTATAGTGAGTTGCACCCTTATCCATAGCCCAGTCTTTCATGGCGTTTGCGACTACATCTGCGATTTCTTTAGGAAGTTCCTTTCCTTTTTCCATCACATCCATCATTTGTTTGTAGACGGCATGAGGCAAGTATCTTTGCATAGCAGATGTACTGAATACGTCACATCCAAAATATTCATCGACAATTTTCATTTTTCTAGTATCCTCCTGTCGCGTATATAATATCATTATTTTCACAAATGTTTTGAGAAATTTTTCTTTTTTTCAAATAAACTTCATTTTTTTTCGTATAAGAGTATGTAGGCAACCTGTCATTTAGTTTCTAATGCATATAATTAAATCCTTCTTTGTTGTTAAAAAATGAAGGTGAAATTGTTTCTTGGTCTATGATAGTTCATTTAAACGTTGATACTAAATGTATCCATAGATTTATCTAACGAATCATTGTTACAAAAAGTTGTCAAACTACAAAGAAATATACAAAACCATACTCAAATATCAAGATGAACAGGTAAATGCCTACTAGAAAAGAGGTGCTTATGAGAAGCGCTAATTTATTAAATGATTTCGCCTTTAAGTATGTTTTTGGCGAAGATTGTAAGGAGGCTAATGATGCCTTAAAATCATTACTCACGGTATTTTTAGAAAGGAAGGTTGAACATGTCGTTGTAAAGAATTCAGAAATGGTAAAAGACTATAGTAAAATGAAAAGTCCACGCTTAGATTTATTAGTTGAATTTGATGATCGGACAACGGTAGATTTAGAAATGCAGTTAAGACAAACAAAAGATAATTTGCCAATTCGCTTTAGTTATTATTTGGCTAGACTTCATGGTTCTCAAGAGTTGGAAGGAAAATATTATGGAGACTTAAAGGAAACAATTGTCTTACTGTTCTTTAATGTGAATTTAATTGATAATCATAGAATGTGTAACACATTCACATTGAAAAATGAGGATGGCTTCTCTTTTGTGAAAGAAACAGAAGATCGTATGAAGATACGAATGGTTGAAATGGCAAAATTGGATGTAAACAAGCCGCTTGAAGAAATGAATGAACAGGAAAAGATGATTTATTACTTTTTGAATTGCCACAAGGGAATGGATGATAGTAAAATTAAGGTGATGATAGAAAGTGATTGGGTGATTCAAATGTTAGAGAAGCGTGTAGAAACCATATCGGATGATGGTTGGAAAAAAATAATAGAAGATTTTCAAAAACTGCATGAAAATGAAGAACGAATGGAACAACAGCTCGAACTTGAAGAGGCTCAAAAAGCAAAGGAAGAAGCAAGAAAGGTATTACAAGAAGCGAATAAATTAAAACAAGAAGCGAGTAAATTAAAACAAGAAGTGAATAAATTAAAACAAGAAGCTGATAAGAAAGTAGAAGAAGCTGATAAAAAAGTAGAAAGAGCCAATAAACAAGTAGAAGAAGCCAATAAACAAACTGAACTTGAAACAAAAAGAGCCGACGTAGCAGAGAAACAGATTCAAGACATGATCCTTCGCCTTTCTAGTACAATGGATGTAAAAGCCATGGCTATACTATTGAATATGTCTGTGGATGAAATTAAAAAGTATATATAAAAAAAGAAAAGTCACTATTTGTGACTTTCTCTGTTTTCTAGACTGGCCTTAACTAAACCCACAAATAATGGGTGTGGACGGTTGGGTCTAGATTTAAATTCAGGATGATATTGTACACCAATGTAGAATGGGTGATTCTTATACTCAATTGCTTCAACCAATTGTTTATCCGGACTTGTTCCGACAATCATCATATCGTTACGTTCAAATTCAGAACGATATTCATTGTTGAATTCATAACGATGACGATGTCTTTCATCAATCATATCTTTTTTGTAGCAAGACCAAATATTTGTATCGGCTCTTAATGAACATGGATAAGATCCTAAACGCATGGTTCCGCCTTTACGAATATCATTACTTTGATCTTCCATGAAATCAATGATTGTATGTTTACTTTGTGGATCAAATTCAAAAGAGTTGGCATCTTTTAAACCTAATGCACTGCGGGCAAAGGCAATGGCTGCAATCTGCATACCTAAACAGATACCTAAATAAGGAATTTGTTTTTGTCTTGCGTAAGTGGCTACACTGATCATACCTTCAATACCACGATCGCCAAAACCACCTGGTAAGATGATTCCATCTGTATCTTTAAAAACTTCATCTAAGTTGGCATTTTCTAAGCCTTCCGAATCAATCCATTGAATATTGACTTTGGCATGATTTTCAAAACCACCATGATACAAGGCTTCACTGACAGATAAATAGGCATCGTGTAAGGCAACGTATTTACCAACTAAGGCAATATTTACAGGTTTGGTGCTTGCCTTAATGTTATCGACAACTTGTTGCCATTCACTTAAATCTGGCTTACGTATTTCAAGGCCTGTCTTTTCACAGACAATATCTGCAAGATTTTGTTCTTCTAACATAAATGGTACTTCATATAGAGAAGGAAGTGTCTTGTTTTGGATGACACAACGTTTTTCAACATTACAGAATAATGAAATTTTGTCTAATACAGACTGAGGAATCGTTTCATCACAACGTGCTACAATGATATCTGGATTGATACCATAAGATTGTAATTCTTTTACGGAATGTTGAGTTGGTTTTGATTTATATTCCTGTGAACCCGAAATATAAGGGATGTAAGTGACATGGATGAACAGACAGTTTTTACGACCAACCTCTAAGGCAACCTGACGAATGGATTCTAGAAATGGTAAGCTTTCAATATCGCCAGTCGTACCACCAATCTCGGTAATTACGACATCAGCAGCTGCATGTTCTCCTGCACGAATTACGAAACTCTTGATTTCATTGGTAATATGAGGAATAACTTGAACGGTTTCACCAAGATATTTTCCATCACGCTCCTTATTAATGACATTCCAATAGACACGTCCAGTGGTAAGGTTGGAATACGTATGGAGGTTTTCATCAATAAAACGCTCATAATGACCTAGATCCAGGTCGGCTTCTAATCCATCATCTGTGACATATACTTCACCATGTTGGAAAGGAGACATTGTTCCGGGATCCACATTGATATAGGGATCGAGCTTTTGACTTGTTACCTTGTAGCCACGTGACTTTAAAAGGCGGCCAAGACTTGCTGCACTGATACCTTTACCCAGGCCAGAAACAACACCTCCTGTTACGAAAATGTACTTTGTACTCATTTGTTTCACCTCTACTTTTTTCTTTTAACTCGTGAATTTTACACCTATGAAAAAAAGATGTAAATAAAAAATTTAAAAAAATGATTTTCAATGTAAAAGATAGTATAATAAATTCGATTTGAGGTGGTTTTGATGGACCTACATGAAAAAGAAAAAATGTACCAAAGACTCATTATTTTTACCTTATTAATCGGTATGGTCATCTATTATTTTGAAAAAATCGTTGATTTTTTGGCATGGATCGGGGCAATGTGTCTGCCATTTTTATTTGGTGCAGGACTTGCCTTTGTGTTTAATATTATATCGAATAATCTCATGCGCTATTTAATCAAATGGTTTGATATTAAAGATACAAAGATTAAAAGAGTCCTATCCAACATTTTAGCCATCTTCATTGTGTTTGCCGTATTTGCTGCCTTTGTCGGTATTGTCATACCTAAGATTCTATTTTCGATTCAATTGTTGATGTCAAACTTTCCACAGATGATCTATGAATTCTATATATGGCTTTTAGATATCACAAAACATGTAGATGTAATGCACAACTTTTTACAACACTTAGATATCAATGCCTTTAGTACATTTGCGATTGATAATGTGAGTAAAAAAATCAGTTCCTGGCTTGTATCTGGAGGAGCCAATGATATATTTGGATCCATTTTTATGATTTTATCCACTACATTTTCTTGGTTTGCGCAAGCCTTTATCGCAATCGTATTCTCGTTTCTATTGTTGTTTAATAAAAAACAAGTGGTTCGTGAAACAAAATCTTTATTAAAGGCCTATCTTCCAGAAAAGGATTATGAAAAAACACGCCACGTATTAAAGCTGATCATTCGTATTTTTACAAGTTATGTAGGCGGAACCTGTTTGGAATGCTTGATTTTAGCCAGTTTAGTTACTGCAGGGTCTTTGATCATGAAGATTCCGTATGCATTTTTAATAGGACTAGTCGTAGGTATTGGAGCTCTTGTGCCAATGTTTGGCGCCTTGGTTGCCGCTCTATTATGTACTTTCTTTATTGCGATAACATCTCCTGTACAAGGATTTACATTCATTGTTATGTTTATTTGTATTCAACAAGTTGAAGGAAACTTTATCTATCCGCATGTTGTTGGTAAGTCTGTAGGCTTTCCACCTATGTATATCATTGTGGCCATCACCATTGGAGCCAATGTAGCAGGTATTATTGGAATCATCATTTTTATTCCAATTTGTTCATGCATCTATCAGCTGGTAAGCGAAGATGTGTTAACTAGGCTTCAAAAAGTGAAAGAAGTATCCGATTAATTTGACATAAATGATGTCTATATAAGATGTATCCTTTGAGTATAGAAAGAAGGGTACAATATGAACGCAGAAAAAAGATTAGCTATGGATTTATTAGATGCTGTATGGAAAGAAGATGTACAAGGAGTTGAAAACTGCCTAGAACTTGGAGCAAGTCCAAGCTGGGTATTTAATGGATATCCTATTTTGATGCATGCCATCAGTATTGGAAATGAAGAAATTGTAAATATTTTAATTGATGCCGGAGCCATTCAGAAACAAGAAGCTTTAGGCTTTGCGCTTGAAAGAGGGATTGGTCAAATGATACGTCCACTTGTATTTCGTGGTATTGTTCCTAAACATTTTGAACCAAAAAAAGGCTTTGGCTACTATCCCCAAAGATTTTGCAGCACGCACTAAAAGGAGATAAAAAATGAATCGAACAAACTTATGCATTCGCATGTTACAACTATTAAAGGCAAGAGGGAAAATGAACACAACACAGCTTGCGACAGAACTTGAAGTCAATCCACGTAACATTCGTGAATTTAAAAAAGAGCTTGTACTAGCTGGATATAATGTAGAAGAAGTAAAGGGACGTTATGGAGGATACATCTTAAATGATGAATACGATCTTCCTGTCACTATTTTTAGTGACGAACAAAAGGATGCTTTGGTGCAATCCTATAAGTTTATGCGTACACAAAAAGACTTTAAACCCCTTCCACTATATTGTGATGCGATGGATAAGATTATTTCGACAAGCAAGATTTCATCCAACGATTCCTTACACTATATGTCCAATTCTATGGAATTAGACGAAAAGATCTCCCACATGATTGATAAGACGCAACAAGCCATGAACCATGGTCTTTGCGTTCTTTTGTCGTACCAGTCTTTACAGGATGAGGCCCCTAAACAATTTGAGGTTGAACCCTATGAAATCATTCACTACCATAAGTCGTATTATTTAATTGGTTTTTCTTTATTAAGAAAAGACTATCGCATGTACCGTTTTAGTTCGCAACGTATGTTTTCATGTGAAATTTCATCGAGACACTTTATTCGAGATAATCACTTTCATTTAAGCAACTACATCGGAGAACATTCTTTGATTCCTTTGGATTTAAAACTTGTGTCAGTGAGAGTTTACCATGAAAATAATGGGCTTCGCTTATTTAAAGAAAAATATTGGGGCAATAAACTACAAGCCATCAATAAACAAGAAGCGTACACAGACTTTGAGTTCTATACAGACGACATGTCAAACTTGTATCAGTCCTTATTTTCTATGAGTGATCAAATGGAGCTTTTAGGTCCTGAAGATGTAAAAATTGCTTATTTGTCTCGTGTTCAAAAAATATTAAATGCGTATAGGGATGAAAAGAATTAAAAATTGAAGTACAATAGATATGGTGAATTTTTTATGTTACATGTATCAGATTTAATGCGTGAAATGAAATGTGACTGTTTTTGTTGGAACAGCGCCCACAATTCACTTCACCAGGAAAGTTTTTATAAAATGGATTGTCCATTCTCCGATCTATGGCGAAATTATTTGAATGCGAATGAGTGTGGCTTAGGTCATTCCATGGATTCAAACGAACAATCTTTAAAATTATTAGAAGAAAACGAAGTTGTATGTTTTGCACGCTTTGAATATAAGGAGTGTCGAACAAAGATTCCTTATCTTAAAAAATTAGAGAATGGATATATGGCCGTGTATCCACATTTGAGTGCGTATCCTAAAGAAAATGAAGCATTGATCATGAAGGTCAATCAAATGATTCTTTCGCATTGTGGCGTTGACATTGTCGAAAATCGCATTGTCTATTTAAACAAAGAATATGTTCGTCAGGATGCGTTGGATTTAAATGAACTGTTATGTATCAGCGACAAACTATTCAATAAGCGCAACCACTTATCGAAAACAATTGCCGAATGTATGGAAGAAGTGGATGTGGATTTGGATGGTTGGATTGAAAGAACAAAAGAAATTTTAAATCGACCAAGTGTTACACCAGTACGCACAAAACAATGTACAGCCTTAAGAAGGTGCAACTACTATTCTGTATGTTTTAATGAATCTAATGAACCGGACGACTCGATTTTATTTTTTACAACCAATCAACATAAGTTGGATGCGTATGATCGTGGTATTCGTCATATTCATGAGTTGCCATTGAATCAAATTGAAGGATTCCGCCTTCAATATGCGCAATATATGGCTAGTAAAACGCAAAAACCATTTATGGATCGTGCCGCTTTACAGGTATGGATGAAACAAATCAAATATCCAATTTCGTATTTGGATTTTGAATGGGATACCTTTGCGGTACCACCCTATATGAATATGAAGCCTTTTGACGTATTATGTTTTCAATATAGTCTTCATGTAGAAACTTCGGATGGAAATTTAACTCATTATAACTTCTTTGAATCCAAAGATTGCCGTCGCCATTTTATTGAACAATTGATCAAAGACCTTCCTAAAACGGGAACGATTCTTGTTTATAATATGGAGGGAGCTGAAAAGCTGAGATTGAAACAATTAGCGAGTCAATTTGAAGAATATAGGGAAGAATTAGAGTCGATTTGTTCAAGAATGGTGGATTTATCAAAACCATTTGAGGCAGGACTCTACTATAATTCAAAAATGCGTGGTCATTATTCTTTGAAGAGTATATTGCCTGTATTCTCAAAAGATGTTTCTTATCATGATTTGGATATTCAAAATGGTTTAAATGCTGTGTTTGCGTATCGTACATATGATGAGAAGGACGAAGAAGAGAAAAAAGAAGTAAAAGAAGCCATTTCAACATATTGTCAGATGGATACTTATGCTGAATATGTTGTATATCATGGCTTGATCAAGGAGGTAGAAAAAGATGCCTAATATTATTACTCATACTTTATTTGCGCAGGAAATCTTTGATAAGGTGGATGAAAATACGCATGATTTATTTGAACCTAGACTACACTTATTAGAAATTGGTTCAAATGGACCGGACTTTTTATTTTTTCATGGTATGAATCCAAAAGATTTCTTTAAAAAGAGTGATTTACGTGTTTCAGGAAGTATGTTTCATGCGGGTCATGTGAATGAATTTTATCAAAAAGCTTTGATTTCTATTCGCAATGAAGCGGATGAAGAAATCAAAAAAGATATGATGACTTATGTTTGTGGGCATTTATGTCACTGGGCATTGGATGCGACAAGCCATCCATATGTGTTTTATCGCACGGGAACTTGCAAAGGCAAGAGTGCGTGGTATCATCATCGTTTTGAATCGTTGATTGATGCGATCATGTTGAAAGTGAAAAAAGAATGTACGATTGAAGATTTTAAATTCTATGAAATCAGTGATGCATCTAAAGAAGAAGCTCGTGCCATTGCACGTATCTATGTGCCTGCAATCCGTCAGATTCTAGGCTTTGAAATCAAGCCTCATCAAATCATGGAAAGCTTGAAGGATTGGCACTTTATTGAATCCTTATTCTATGATGCTTCTGGAGATAAGCTAAAGGCACTTCAAACATTAGAGACTTTCACCAAAGCCTACAATTCATTGTCTGGATATATCGTACCGAATGAGCCGGATGATCCATATGATGTGATGAATTTATTACATACTCGTTGGGTACATCCAAGTGATGATACGTTGGTTTCAACTGAAAGTTTCTTCGACTTATACGATAAAGCCCAGCTTCTTGCGATGGAGGCAATTCGTTTATTCTTAGCGGCATGTGAGAATCCTGATTTAGATGATGATTTATTAAATCTAATTAAAGACCGAAACTATAATTTGGGTACAAATGATCACAAGGAAATGATAAATTTTGATTTAATTTACGAAAAGTAACTGGAAGGGTTTACAAGTTTTTCGATTAGGCGTATTATAAAGGTGGTAAGAGAAAGAAAGTATGGCTCACCTTTCGACTCAATATCCATCTTGTGTGTATATATCCTTCCTTAAAACACATAAGAAATTACTTTATCGATCCTTTCGATGAGAGAAAGCACTTCGGTGCTTTTTTTCTTTTTCTTGACAATTTTTTTGCGTGATATAAAATAATTTAGGTTATACATACAATTTTAAAGGAGTTAATAAACATGATTAGTTCAAATGATTTAAAACCAGGTCTTACAATTTTAGTCGATGGCGAAATCTATACGGTTTTAGAAGCATCACAAAATAAAACAGCTCGTAGTGCCATGGTTGTTAAGGCGAAAGTTCGTAATGTTCGTACTGGAAGTAATGTTGAATTGTCTTGGGGTGGTGGCGAAAAGGTTGAACCAGCTCAGATTGAAAAAAGAGAAATGCAGTATTTATATGATACAGATGAAGCTATGGTATTTATGGATAATGAAACATATGACCAGGTTGAAATTCCTATGGATCGTTTAAAATGGGAAAGAAACTTTATTGTTCCAAATTCAAACGTAAATATTTCTAGCTATGAAGGTGAAATCTTAGGTGTTATTTTACCGGATAAGGCAACATTGAAAGTTGTTGAATGCGAACAGGCGGTAAAGGGAGATACAGCAACAAGTGCTAGTAAAAATGCAGTATTAGAAACTGGATTAGAAGTAAAAGTTCCTTTATTCATCAACCAAGATGAAATGATCGTTGTTAACACAAACGACGGAAAATATTCAGGACGTGCAAAATAGGCAATCGCCTATTTTTCTTTTTTTGCGAGATAGTGTATAATAGTAGGGAATGTTTAGGAGGTACTTATGACTCAACTTTCAAGAAAACAAAAGTATCAAGAACTTAGAGATCGTTTAGATGAAGAAACAACTGCTGCTCAAGCGCAGCCAGTGAAACTACAAAGATTATCGCGTGTAGATAGTGGCTCACATGCCAACAAACCATTGTATCCACATGATACAGTGCGTGTTTCGCCTACTGTAAAAGAAATGCCTACATCTCCAGTGATGGAAGATTTGCTTGGAGAAGTGAAGCAATATAATATTGATAATGGTAACCGTATCACAGATGATACACAGATCAATATTTTAAAACAGTTAGACACAACAAGTAGTGATACAATGAAGAGAAATCAACATGTGATTCCTATGGATACAGATGATGAAGATTTAGGTTCAACAATGAAGATTTCAAAACCAAGACAGACAATCACTCGTCAAGAACCTAAAGAAGAAAAAATCGTTCTTACAAGTCAGGATGTAGAGGATGTTAAAAAGCCAGTGGATGATGAATTGGATTTGATGTATCTTTCTCATGATGATTTTGATAAAACGGAAGAACAGCCTAAAAAGGATAAGAAGAAAAAGTCAAAGCGCAAAAAAGAAAAGCGTGATGAACTTGAATCTATGCCTAGCGCAAAAATGCGTATGAAAACTTCTGATTTTGAAAAGGCTAGCAGCCATAAAGAAAAGAAGAGTTCAGAAATCGTATTGAATGTCGTTTTAGCTATATTGATCTTAGCTTTAGTTGCGATCATTGGCTATTTAGTATGGACATTTAAGAATATTTAATGAGGATGGACATGAAAAAAATTAATATTGCGATTGATGGCCCTAGCGGGGTCGGTAAAAGTACGATTGCGGATATTGTTGCAGAAAAGTTAAATATGCGCCATTTAGATACGGGTGCTATGTATCGTTGTGTGGCGTATAAAACATTAAAAGATGGAGTCAATATTCAAGATGAAAGGGCAATGTCGGATTTGATGGACACAATTGACATTCATTTTGATGAAGATAACCATGTATATTTAGATGGGGAAGATGTATCTAAAGAAATTCGTATGAATAATGTATCTATGCAGGCTAGTAAAACAAGTCAGCTTGGTATTGTGCGTAAAAAATTAGTGAATCTTCAACAAAAAGTATGTGCCAATAAAGGTTTTATTGTAGATGGTAGAGACATTTGTTCTGTTGTTTTGCCAGATGCAGAAGTAAAGATCTTTATGAGTGCATCGAGTAAGGCTAGAGCCCAAAGAAGATATGATGAATATATTTCAAAGGGAATCGATGCTGATTATGAAACGATCTATCAGGATATTGTCGCAAGAGACTATCAGGATATGCATCGTGAAATTTCGCCTTTAGTAAAAACAGAAGATGCGATTGAAATTGATACTTCCGATTTAACAATTGATGAAGTCGTTTCAAAAGTATTAGATATAGTTGGATAATGTAGAAAGGGGACCACAATATGATTCGAGGTACTGTGGCCATCGTAGGTCGGCCAAACGTCGGAAAATCAACGATATTCAATCGTTTGATTGGACAAAGAAAGAGCATTGTAGATGATACACCCGGAGTAACAAGAGATAGAATTTATGGTGAAGTGGAATGGCTGACACAAACTTTTCGCTTGATCGATACGGGTGGTATTCAAATTGAGGACCAGGCATTTGCCCAGGAAATCAATATGCAGGTAGATATTGCAATTGAAGAAGCGGATGTCATTATTTTCTTAACTTCTGCCAAAGAAGGAGTAATGACAGATGATACAATTATCGCAAGAAAGCTGCAAAAGTGTAAAAAGCCAGTTATTTTAGCTTGCAACAAAGTGGATGATCCAGAAATGCAGATGAATGTATATGAATTCTATGCGTTAGGTCTAGGAGATCCTATTGCGATTAGTGGGGCACATGGCATTGGACTTGGCGACTTGTTGGATGTCGTGATGGAAAAACTTCCAGAAAAAGATATTGCTCCATATGAAGGAATTACTTCATTCTGTTGTATTGGTCGTCCTAATGTTGGAAAATCAAGCTTGGTAAATTCCATCTTAAAAGAGGATCGTGTTATAGTATCCAATGTAGAAGGTACTACGCGTGATGCGATTGATACGCCATTCTTTGTTGATGATAAAGAATATATGATCATTGATACGGCAGGTATTCGTAAAAAAGGTAAAATCTATGAGAATATTGAAAAATATTCGATCTTACGTGCTTTAAGTGCAATTGATCGTAGTAATGTCGTGTTATTCTTGATTGATGGTGAAAAGGGTATTCGTGATCAAGATAAGCATGTGGCTGGTCTTGCGCATGATGCTGGTAAAGGTGTTATCATTGTCTACAATAAGTGGGATACAGTTGAAAAAGATGAGAAGACCATGTCAAAGATTGAAAAGGAAATTCGTGCTCAATTCTTGTATTTGAATTATGCACCAATTGCGTTTACTTCTGCACTTACAGGAAGTAAAGTGAATCAATTGATTCCTTTGATTGATCAAGTGCATGATGCATGTACATTGCGTATTCCAACCAATGTATTAAATGATGTCATTTTGGATGCACAGATGATGAATCCGGCAAAACCTCACTTGGGAAAACAATTAAAGATTTATTATGCGAGCCAAGTTGCGGTTGAGCCACCGACAATTGTCTTATTTGTCAATGATCCAGAATTATTGCATTTTAGTTATGCTCGTTATATTGAAAATAAATTAAGAGAAGCATTTGGCTTTACGGGAACTCCAATTAAGATTTTGGCTCGTAAACGCTCATAGTAAGGAGTTAAATATGCGTACAGTTGTGATTGGTAGTGGAAGCTGGGGAACAGCTTTAGCTCAAGTATTACAAGATAATCATCAAGAAGTTTTAGTGTATGGTGTTGCAGAAGCTGAAGTTAATGATATTAATGAAAATCATAAAAACTCAAAGTATTTTGGAGATGTTGAATTAAATCCAGAATTAAAGGCAACAACAGATATTCAATGTGTCAAAGGAGCCGATATTGTATTGTTGGCAGTACCAACAATCGCAATTGATCCAATTTGTCACCAAATCAATGATATATTAGATATAAAGACAATTATCATCAACGTTTCTAAGGGATTCCACCCAGAAACAAATGAAAGAATGTCTGAAGTTATTCGTCGTTGTATTGATGAAGATAAATTAAGTTCCGTCGTAAGTTTAATTGGTCCAAGTCATGCCGAAGAAGTTGTCATTCGTTTATTAACTACAATTGATGCGATCAGTTTAAACAACGAGGATGCCGTAACCGTTCAAAACTTATTCTCAAATCAATACCTTCGTATTTATACAGGAAATGATGAGATTGGTTCTGAACTTGGTGTAGCCATTAAAAACGTTATGGCTATCGCATCCGGTATCTTATCTGGTCTAGGCTATCAAGATAATACGCGTGCAGCCTTGATTACGCGTGGTTTACAGGAAATGATTCGTTATGGTGTTCATTTTGGTGGGCAACAAAAAACATTCATGGGTCTAACTGGAATTGGAGACTTGATTGTAACTTGTACGAGTGTACATTCTCGTAACTTTGAAGCGGGTTACCAAATTGGAAAAGAGAATTCGGTTGAAAACTTCTTTAAGAACAACACAAAAACGGTAGAAGGTGTTCGTACCGCAAAAATTGTTCATCGTGTTGCGACAGAAAATGGTATTGATATGCCAATTTGTGAAGAAGTTTACCAAATTTTATTCAATGGAAAACTTCCAAGTGAATGTGCACAAGATTTAATGATTAGAGATTTAAAGAAGGAATTTTAATATGGGAAAGTATGTAAATAAAGAGTCTTTAACACAGGCTTTATCTATCAATTTAAATTTGTCTAAAAAAGACGCAGCATTTGCGGTAGACTTAATTTTTAATGAAATGAGTGATGCTTTGGCAAGTGATGGTCATGTAGATATCACAGCTTTTGGTAAGTTTGAAATTTTTGATCGTAAATCAAGAATGGGAATTAATCCTGTCACAAAAGAAAGAATGATGATTCCGGCTACAAAACTTCCAAAGTTTCGTCCAAGTCAGACTTTAAAGAATAAGTGCAACAAATAGGTCATATGACCTATTTTTGTCTTTAGAAAGGATGGATTATGAGCTTATTTATTGTGACATTAGGCTTTACATTAGCTATTTCAAGTAAGTGGGCCTATTCTTATTTTGGTTTATCGAGTTTTGAACAAATTGTATACCACATTAAAGTTCCTTTGGAAGGTACCAATACGCAATTTATTTTTGGATGGATGAAAAAGTGTTTACTTCCTGGTTTTATTTTTGGCCTCATTTTTAGTTGGATTCCTATAAATATAGCCAAACTTATTCTTTTACTTTGTTGTATATATGGTCTTTGTCAAATTCATTTTTTTTCATATGTTTTTAACCAATTTAAGAAGACGGATTTCTTTGATAAATACTACGTTGAATCTGAAGTTATTTCACCTGAAAAGAAGATGAATTTTATTCATATCTATCTAGAATCGATGGAAACAACGTATGCCACAAAAGAAGATGGAGGCAATGCCGACGAAGATTTATTGCCTTATCTGACTCAGCTTACAAAAGACTCCGTTTCTTTTTCACAAAATGAGAAAATTGGTGGAGCTAGAGTCTTAACAGGAACGGGTTGGACAACGGGAGGTATTGTTGCGAGTACGTCGGGTCTTCCTTTAATTTTTAGTTTAAAACATAAATTTTGTAAGGACAAAGTTCCATTTATGCCGGGTGTTAATACCCTTGGAGATATTCTAGAAAAAGATGGATATCATCGTGTCTTTATGATTGGTTCGGATGCGACATTTGGTGGAAGAAGAAGCTATTTTGATCAACATGGTCATTATGATATTCAAGATACCGTTTCTTTAAAGAAAGAAGGAATTCTTGACAAGGATTATCATGAATTCTGGGGGTTTGAGGATGATAAATTATTTGAATTTGCGAAAGAGAAAATCTTAAGTTTATCAAAATCATCCAAACCATTCGATTTCGAAATGTTGACAGTCGATACGCACCATCCTTATGGGTATCAATCAAAAAATTGTAAGAATATCTTTAAAGAATCCTTATCGAATTCGATTTATCATACAGATGAAAATCTAAAAGATTTTATGGAATGGTTAAAGAAACAAGATTTCTATAAAGATACTGTTATAGTCATTCAGGGTGATCATACAAGTATGGCGGCTGAATATATTCATGATACATATGCATCTAACTATGATCGTCGGGTGTGGAATGCGTTTATTCATTCTAGAGTGAAACCTAAAAAAGAAAAAAACCGTGACTTTACGACCATGGATTTTTATCCTACAATATTAACAGCTTTAGGATACAAGATTAAAGGCGATAAGCTTGGTTTAGGGACCAATCTATTTGGTGATAAACCAACACTTACAGAAGAGATTGATGCAAATCGAGTTGATAAAGAGATAAAAAGAAATTCAACTTTCTATAGGAGGCTCATGTGAAAAAAAGATTACGCAGTTTCATTATTATATTAGTTGTGGCGTTCATCGTCTTTTCGATGATGGTCACGACCTTCATGCAGATGCTTCGATTCTAACATTCCTTAGTGGAATGTTTTTTCATTTTAAAGTACAATGTAAATAGATGAATCGAGGTTTTAATTATGACAAAAAAACAAAAAATCAAATTTATAGCGTTATTAACGACAACGGCTTCTTTAGCTGTTGGATCTTACTTCTTTAAAAAGAAAGTAGAGAAGATGAAAGAGGATGGTACATTTAATACAATGGTCTTTAAAAAGCGTTTAAACCAATATTTAAAGGCAGCTAAAAAAGATGAATTAACTTTAGAAATTATTGATGGCTTACTAGCTGAATTGGATAAAATGAATGATTTCAAGGCAACGCACGAAGGTTTTGAATTGAATCTAGATACAGATAAGTATATGGAACTACAAGATTATCTTGATGCCTACTATTCTCGATTGGCAAGTTCAAATCATTTTAAACAAGCGGATACCAATGAAGATAATACGCAAGTACGTTTAAGAAAGTGTTTGAACACACAAAAATACATTTTAGAAAATTTCTAAAGAAAGTCTCAAATCTATCTTGAATTTATATAATAAACACGTATGATATCCTTATAAGGATGTGATACACATGGATTTAATACATAAGAAAAAAGAAAATCGGGCTCAGATCTTTCAGAGCTTTGATTCTTTAAAAGGCTTTAAAGAAATGATTCAAGAATGTGAAGTAGAAATTGTCAGCCCAAGAATTTTATCGCAGGATGATTATGAAATCTTAAATAAAAGAGTGCATGAAATTCAAAAAGGAAAACTTGTCACGATTGAGTATTATGATCGTATCAATTATAAAAGAATCACAGGCGTAGTTTCTAAAATCAATCTGGATACGCAAATACTTCAAATCGTAAAGACAAAGATCAACCTGAAACAAATTAGTTATATACAATTAGAGGAGTGAAAACTCCTCTAATATGCGTTGTGGCCACCAATCAATGTATTTCGTTTTTTAGCGGTCGCAAAGTCTAAGGCGTTCATCCCTTTTAAGATGGCATTCTTGCCATAGCGATGCTTGATTTGAACTAAGGTTTCCTGTAGCTTTTTTTCTCGTTCTACTTTTCCTACGTCTGTAAATAAATCATAATTCTCATAATAATATTCATCTTTCACATCTTGAAAACCAATCGCAATCTGTCGAATGGGATAGTTTGGATTCACAATGCGAATATAGAGTCGTTTGAATTCTTCTAATAAGATGGAATAGGAGTTTGTACAGTTGGTAATCTTACATGAGCCACAGCTTGGTTTGATACAATCTTTGGAGTAGCCAATCATAAGAGAAATTTGTTTAGTCACTAAATGTTTTTCGGTTAATGTCAATACATTTTGATCCACCATTTCTTTCATAACCACAAAGGCATTTTGGAAGGAATAATCCTCAAAAAGAATTTGGGAATTGGATATAGAATGTTGTTTCGATTTATAATTTTTAATGTCTTGAATGGTCGTAGGCTCTTTGCCCCAAGCATGGTCAATGATGTATTCGGCATTCACACCAAATTCTTTATATAATATTTCAATAGGAAATTGACACAAGTCGTACATGTCATAGATACCTAATTTGTGTAATCTTCTTTCCGTTCCATTTCCAAGCATCCAAAAATCTGTTAATGGAACATGATGCCATAATGTTTGGCGATATAAGTCTTCATTTAAATAGGCCATGCGATCGGCATTGTGTTTGGCGGATATATCCATCGCAATCTTAGCGAGATACAAATTGGTTCCAATCCCCACAGTAGCTGTAAGACCTGTTTTTTCATAGATTCGATCTAATATTTTTTTTGCGAGTTCCTTAGCACTTACTTGATAAAGCTTTAAATAGCTTGTGACATCCAAAAAAGATTCGTCAATGGAATAGACATGAATATCTTCTTTGGCAATAAATTCTAAGAAGACTTTATAGACTTTACAACTATATTCCATATACAAGTGCATTCTAGGTGGAGCAATCATATATTCGATTTTTGGATCAATTTCAAAAATACGACCACGACTCGATACGCCTAGTTTTTTAATGGCTGGTGTTGCAGCAAGAGTAATGGCGCCACCACCTCGTGTAGGATCTGCCACCACAAGATTGACTTTGAATGGATCAAGGCCGAGTTCAACACATTCAACGGATGCATAAAAGGATTTTAAATCAATACATAAATATGTTTTTTGCATAAATACCTCCACACCCCATATCGTTCGTATTAAATCATAGTTAAAAATAAATAAAAATTCAAGATAGATTTGAGACTTTCTTAAAAAGTTAATAAATTTTCACTGGTATTTTATTTATTTTTTGATACTATATAGATAAAGGTGGTGTAACTATGCAGTTAAGACAATTATTACTACAATATGAGATTGAAAATAACATTAAACATGATGAGGCGGCTAAAAGAATAGGAATTGGTCGTGCTACATATTTTCGTTGGTTAAAGGGTGAAAGCACACATTTAAAGGCCAATACATTAAAGAAACTATCCGATATGCTGGATTGTGATGTCAAAAGTATTTTGGATGAGGAAGAAAGAATCAAACCTATTGTTGGTAGTGTAAAAGCTGGGTATGATGGTTTTCCAATGGAAGATATTGAGGGGTATATTGAATTAAATCGTCATGATGGAAAAAAAGGCGATTACTTTTTACGTGTACGTGGAGATTCTATGATCAACGCCCATATTTATGAGGGAGATCTTGTCTTTGTGAAACAGACAAATGAAGTGGAATCTGGAAGTATTGCGATTGTACTTGTGGGTGAGGAAGCGACATTGAAGCGTGTTTTATATAAAAAGGGTTTAATGATTTTAGAAGCCGCAAATCCTAAGATTGACACAAAGGTTTTTACGCCTGAAGAAGTGGAAGAACTTCCGGTAAAGGTTATTGGAAAAGTCTTATATGCTCGTAGAGACTTTGATTGAGGGAATGATTGAATGAAGATTTGGATTACTAGACATGGCCAAACAGCTTTAAATAAACAAAAATTAATGCAGGGACTTACAGATGAACCTTTAAATGAGACGGGAATTCAACAAGCGAAAGAGGCTAGAAAAAAGATTGGTGATATTCATTTTGATGCGGTATATGCAAGTCCTCTACAAAGAGCGATTCAGACAGCGTCGATTATTGGCAATGTAGATCAAAAGGATGTAAAGATTGATTCTCGTATTATTGAAGTGGATTTTGGGGATTACGAGCTTCGTAACTACTTTAAATTAGGATTAAAAATGACTTTCTATTGGGCTTTTCCTGAATTGTTGCCAAATCCTAAGTCGGTTGAATCTGTCAAAAGTATGGTCAAACGAAGTCAATCCTTTTTAAAGGAACTTGAAAAGCAGAATTATGAGAATGTATTGATTGTATGTCATGGCGGTATCATTCGTTCTTTATGTGGCTATCTAGAAGATCGTAAAAATGGCATTAAGTGGAGACCAAAGCCTAAAAATTGTGAGATTCGTGTTTATGAATCCAATCATGGTAAGCATACATTCATTAAGACATATAAGTAAGGAATGTATAGACCACGTTTAATGGCAAAAAGGAGTAAATACACATGTTGACATATACTTATTTAGAAAAAGGAAAATTTGCGTTGATAGAGAAACCAAAACCGATACTTCTTCATGAAAGGGATGCGATTGTAAAAGTAACACTTGCGAGCATTTGTTCAAGTGATCTGCATATTAAACATGGTAGTGTTCCTCGTGCAGTACCTGGTATTACCGTTGGTCATGAAATGGTTGGTATTGTAGAACAAGTTGGAAGTAAAGTGACTCATGTAAAGCCTGGAGATCGTGTAACAGTGAATGTGGAAACATATTGTGGAGAATGTTTTTTCTGCAAGAATGGATTTGTGAATAATTGTACGGATGATAATGGAGGATGGGCTCTTGGCTGTCGTATTGATGGTGGACAAGCTGAATATGTGCGTGTTCCTTTTGCAGATCAAGGGTTGAATAAGATTCCTGAACAAGTTAGTGATCGACAGGCTTTGTTTGTAGGGGATGTACTAGCTACAGGATATTGGGCAACTCGTATTTCTGAAATCAAAGAAGAGGATACTGTATTGATTATTGGTGCAGGTCCTACAGGTATTTGTACTTTATTGTGTGTGATGCTTCAAAAGCCAAAACGAATAATCATGTGTGAAAAAGATGAACATCGCATTGAATTTATCCATGAACATTATCCGGAAGTTTTAACAGTAACTCCAGAAGAATGCAAAAACTTTGTACTAGAAAATAGTGATCATGGTGGTGCAGATGTTGTTCTTGAAGTTGCGGGTGTACCCTCTACTTTTCAGCTTGCATGGCAATGTGCAAGGCCGAATGCAATTGTGACAATAGTCGCTTTATATGATGAACCACAAATCTTGCCACTTCCAGATATGTATGGAAAAAACCTAACTTTCAAAACCGGCGGTGTTGATGGTTGTGATTGTGAAAAGACTTTACAATTAATTGCACAAGGTAAGATCAATACAGAACCTTTGATTACACATACGTATCCTCTTAGTAAAATTGCCCAAGGGTATGATTTATTTGAAAATAAAAGAGATGGTGTAATTAAAGTCGCAATCGAGTGCTGATTTCAACTACAGAAAAAGGAATCCGATAATCATGTATTTCAACATGGTTTCAGGATTTCTTTTTTTGACATTTTTTAGCTGAATTAACTAATATAATAAGACATGTTTGTGAAAATTTATACCATATATTACAATAACAATATTAATTGCTTGCGAACGCAAGCAATTAATATGTATAATAAAGAAAAGGAGTGATACTATGGCAAATACAACTGCTGTTTATGCTAGAATAGATACCAAACTTAAAGATAATGCCGAGAGCATTCTTTCTCAACTTGGCATTTCTCCATCCAGTGCAATTCAGATGCTTTATAGCCAAATCGTACTGAAAAAAGGTATCCCATTTGATTTGAAGCTTCCTTCTTCTGAACCATTAGCTGTTGGTGCAATGACAAAAAAACAGATAGACAAAGAGCTTCAAAAGGGAGTTGATTCCATCAATACTGGAAATGTGTATTCTGCAGATGAAGTAGATACAATACTCGCAAAAGAATTTGGAATATGATGAATAACTATAAAGTCAGCTATTCTGGAGAGGCACTTTCCGATTTACGTGCAATTTATTCTTATATTGCGTATGAACTTCTTGTTCCTAAAACTGCTGCCGCTCAAATAAAGCGTATTCGAGAAAAAATCCGTTCATTAGATTTTATGTCAGCTTGTCATGAGCTAGTTGGATGGGAGCCTTGGCAATCGATGAATATGCATCAGCTGCCTATAGATAATTATTTTGCATATTATCTTGTTGATGACAAGACAAAGATGGTTATAATAACTCGAATATTCTATGGCGGCCGTGACATTAAAGGAATTATTAATTCAAATATATAAACAGAAATGGAACTTTTAACTAGGAGTTCCATTTTTAGTGTGTATTAAGATAGGTTTATTTGATAAAATAAAGACACAATGAATGACTAGGAGACAATTACGATGAATAAACAATATAATTATACAAATATCATAAAGGAAACTTTAATCTTAACTGTTGCGGTTGGAATTATTGGTGCAGCCGTCTATTTTTTTCTTGTGCCCAGTCATACTTCAGTAAGTAGTATTTCTGGATTGGGTATTATACTATCTAATTTTATACCTCTACCATTATCAGTCATCACCATGATTTTAAATGTCGTTTTATTGATTATTGGCTTTCTAACTTGTGGCAAAGAATTTGGTGTAAAAACAGTCTATACAAGTATTATGCTTCCTGTTTTTCTTGCATTTTTTGAAATTATTTTTCCAAATTTTGTATCTTTCACAAACAGTCAAGAACTCGATGTATTGTGCTACATTCTTGTAGTGAGCGTGGGACTGAGTATTTTATTTAATCGAAATGCTTCATCAGGTGGTCTTGATATTGTCGCAAAGATCATGAATAAATATCTGCATATGGAACTAGGAAAAGCAATGTCCTTATCGGGTATGTGTGTGGCCTTATCCGCAGCTCTTGTTTATGATAAGAAAACAGTTGTATTAAGTATTTTGGGCACTTATTTTAATGGAATTGTTCTGGATCACTTTATCTTTGATCATAATATTAAACGAAGAGTTTGTATCATCACTCCGAAAGAAAAAGAACTTCGCGAATATATCATTCATGAACTACATAGTGGAGCAACCGTGTATGAAGCGTATGGTGCATACAACATGGAAAAGCGCAATGAAATCATCACAATCGTGGATAAAGCGGAATATCAAAAGTTGATGAAATTCATCAATACACTCGATCCAAAAGCATTTATCACTGTATATAATGTATCGGATATGCGATATCAACCAAAGATTTGAGTAAGGCAAGGCCTTACTTTTTTTTCCTTTATTATGACCTATTTGGACAATACATTTGATTCTAAATGGCTAAATGATTAATATGAAGATAAGGAGATAGGGTATGGATAAAAGGGTAATTATTAATTGTATAATCATAATTTTAATTTGGATTTGTAATCGTATGGCTTATTATTACTTATCTGGAAATACAAGTTTAATTGTGAGTGGCATAATCCTAATTATTGGCTGCTTAATAATGTGGAGGTTCAACCATGAATATCGATGAATATATAAGATTTGATGATATAAATAAACAATTTACCATTCCATTCGGTACATATTCTTATAGTGATGTAGTTCGTGTTTCTGTCTTAAATGAAAAGGCTAAAGGAAAGGGTATTCCATTTACGGCTATACTTCCTTCAGGACCATTACCATTTGGGATTCTACAAGATCCATATCTATTTGTTGGAGTAAAGGTTGTATAAAAGATGAAACTATTTTGGCCATATATGTTTCTAAAGAAAAGACGATGGTCAATATGAATCAATATATTAAAGATCGCAAGGTTGCAGAAAAGATAAAAGAGGTGATGAAAAAGAAGCTGAATCGATTTTAAGGGAAATTAAAAAAAGAATCGGTTAAGATTCTTTCTTCTTGTATTCAGATATAATTAATCCGGATAAAGTAAGTATGGTTCCAAGAACAATACATGGCGTAATCTTTTCATGTAGGATAATTACTGAAAAGATAATTGTGGCAATGGGGTTTAAATATACATATTGATTGGTTCTAACACTTCCTAATATGGAACAAGAATAGTTCCAAATCACAAAACATCCTGCACAAGCTACTACACCTAAGAAAAGTAGATTTAATAGATTGAGTGGGATTAGAATCTCATCCATGGATACATCAAATCCTAATATTGGAAGGCTGATTGTCATAAAGAAAAGTCCCCACGCAAAGATTCGTTTCGTATTTTGAATGGAAGTATGTCCTAATTCATTGACTTTCTTTAATACAACACTATAAATAGCCCACATGATGGCTGCCACAATGGTAAGAATATCTCCTTTTGGAGATAGGTGCATTTGTTGGCCATTGAAGCTAATGAAGAAGATTCCAATAAAGGCTACAATAAATCCTACCACAAAGTTCATTTTAAAAGGCTCATCCTTAAAACATAAATAGGCAAGTATCGAAGTAAAGAATGGAGCTATCGATATTATGACACCTACATTTGTGGCATATGTATAGACTAGAGCTGTACTTTCTATAAAGTAATATAAGAAAACACCGGTTAATCCACTTAGAATATACCAAATCTCATCTTTTCTATTTTCTAGTTTTAATATTTTAGGACTTAAAATGCATAGTGTTAAAAAACCAATTAAAAAGCGTATAAATAACAGTTCAATGGGTGTGAAACTATCTAAAAGAATCTTACTCGATACAAAGGTAGAACCCCAAATCATAATGCACACAAAGGCTAAAATATGTCCGATCATTGTTTTATTTTTCATGCCAAATAATTATAACAAGAAAGTGAAGGGAAGTGTAAAAAAATGAAGAAATTAGATCCTGTTGTCATTATTGTCGATGTGTTATTACTTATTGGATGTGGATGCATGTTCTTATATGGAAAGATGTCTGCTCATTCATTGTTTATTGTTGGTCTTGTTTTGATTGCACTTTTAGTCATTTATCTTTATGTCACAAACTATAAAGATAATCATTATGGAGGAAGATTCCACAAAGACTTCTAGGCGGTAGAAATACCGCTTTTAATATGCTATATTTAGATTAAAGAAGGTAACTTTATGAGCGGATTATGTGTATTACTATTAATGATTTTTTGTGTAGGATGGATCTTATGTGTGTTTTTTCTATCGATGTTGATTCCACTTTTGATCATCTATAATGGAATTGTTGGTGTTGTATGTGTAATTCTATATTTTGTACTACGCAAGAAATCTGTCTTTACAAAATATACAGAAGGCTATAAACATGTATTATCCATTATTTTAAAATATTTCTTAATTGTATATGGAAGTATTTCATTAGTATTTAGTATCATTTTAGCTGTTTTAAACTTTTGTTAGGAGAAGGTTTTATGACGATATTAGGTGTGGATTTAGGAACAACCAACAGTTTAGCGGTTGTCTATAAAGAAGGAAAACCCGTATTGATTCCCAATGCGTATGGTGAATATGTAACTCCAAGTGCTGTCAGTATTTTGGATGGTAAGATTGTTGTTGGGAAATTAGCTAAGGAAAGACTCATTACGCATCCAGAGTGCAGTGCATCTTTGTTTAAGCGAAATATGGGTTCAGATGTTACTTATGCATTAGATAAGAAAGAGTATGATGCAGCTACACTTTCTTCTTTTGTCGTGAAACAATTGATTGAAGATGCACAAAATTATTTACATGAATCTATCGATGAAGTTGTGATCAGTGTTCCAGCTTATTTTAATGCGCGTCAAAGACAAGATACAAAGCGAATAGGCGAACTTTTAGGAATTAAAGTGGAGCGTTTGATCAATGAACCAAGTGCTGCAGCCATCGCATGCCATATGGATGATGAATATGAAACATTCGTCGTGTTTGACTTTGGTGGAGGAACTTTAGATGTTTCGGTTGTCGACTGTTTTGAAAATGTGATTAGCATCAATGCGATTAGTGGAAACAATCATTTGGGTGGCACGGATTTTGATCGAGCTATGACCGAATACTTTTGTTTCAAAAATGGGTTAAACTATAATGTTTTGGATTTATCATTCCAACAAACTATTTTACGTGCTTGTGAACAAGCTAAAATTAGGTTGAGTACACAAAGTGTGGTTGAAGTATCTTTAGTTCATTTAAATAAGAATTATAATTGTATATTTGATGAAAATGTATTATTTAATACTACACATTCCTTACTAGAATCTTGTAAAAATGTGATTGGTAAGGCCGTAAAAGACAGTGGTTTTTCAGCTAGTGAGCTTGATAGTTTGATTCTTGTAGGAGGCTCAAGCAAAATGCCGGTACTTCAACATTATTTATCAGACGCTTTAAATATTCCTGTATTAAAAGAAGAAAACATGGATTCTTTAGTTGCACTCGGACTTGGAAAATACATTGGTATTAAACAAAGGGATGAAAATATTAAAGATGTAGTTGTTACTGATATTTGTCCTTTCTTCTTAAGTACTTCTACTTACAATGAACAAAATCCAGACTTAGAATTATCAACCGTGCTTATTCCTAAGAATTCGGTTTTACCAACAAGTAAAAAGTTGACTTTGCGTACAGTGCATAAAGGGCAAACCAAAGTCAATATTAGTGTTTTTCAAGGGCAGGCTATGTATGCGAAAGAAAATTTATTTTTAGGCCAAGCCTTTATTCATGTTCCTAGAAATATACATGATTATGAATCGTTTGATTTGATTTATTCATATGACATTAATTCTATGTTGTATGTAGAAGCCATTGTACATTCTACCAAGGAACATTATATTTTTAGAGTATCAAAAGGCGATGTGTTAGAAAAAGTAGATGCGTCTGTTCGTTTGGATTCCATCAAAGAAGTGTCTTTAGCTTTATATCAAAATAATGAAGTGGATGCTTTGCTTGCTCGTATTGAAAGAATCTATCAAGAAGTGGATGAGGAAACACAAGATTATTTAATGCGTCTTCATTCAGAATTCACAAAAGATATGGAAACTTTGATCAACAATATCCAAAAAAGGAAACGTCTTATAAATCAAGTTTCACAAATCTTGAATCAAATCGAAGAAAGTCAAAATGTAGATTCTTTAGATATCTTTAGTCAAGACAAGGATGAAGAAGGAGAATATTTAGCATGAATGCGTGGGAAATATTAGGGATTGAGCCTACAAAGGATAAAAAAGAAATAAAAAAAGCTTATGCGAGACTTTTAAAACAGTATCATCCTGAAGAGAATCCGGAAGAATTCAAACAAATTCAGGCTGCTTATCAACAGTGTCTACATCCAGATCAAGAAATAGAGTCTGTTTCATTTGAACAAAATGAACAAGATATTCAAACACAATCCATTTCAACTAAAGAGGATACAATCATTCCTCCACCTATTCCTAAAGTAGAAACATTGTTTGTGAAGAATGAAAAGGATATAGTTGTTTACCAGGATATATTAAATTCGATTGAAAAAAATTTGCCTAAAAAGATTGGGTCTAAAGAGATCGTACAAGTTTTTACAGATCCAAAAATCATGCCGTATTTAGAGGATGAATTGTTCTGTAGAAGATTAGAAGACATCTTTTTATCGCGTACATTAAAATATGTCAAAAATCCAAGGGATTCGGTTTATATCTATTTAGGAAAGTATGGTATGTCAAAATTATCAAATGCGATGGATTATTCAAATGTCCCATTATATAAAAGGCCAGCCTTTGTAGCTTTTATTGTGATTAGTGTCATTCTTTTAGAGGTGATATTGGGCATTCTTTAACAATCACAAGAAAAAAACAAGAATCTTCATTTGTATATAATGTATGATATGATCAACTCTAAAAGGCTAGAAATAGCCTTTTTATTATGTTAATGTTTACTTATGAAAACATATTTAACTTTAGAAAAATCAAATCCTCATAAATCAAATTATGATGGATCCTTATACAAGTCTTATGTAACTTCATTTTTTTCGTATACCCAATCACATCATACAATCAATGATTTTTATGACGAAGAAGGGAATGTATATATTCCTGAAGTTTATTCATTCTGTGAAAAAAAGGTAGATCCAGACACACATGAAATGTTTGTACGAGCAGATGTTGAGTTTGAAGATGGATTGAATATGGATTTTCTTCTACATAAACCACTTTATTTTAAAGAGCCAGAATGGTTTCATGATTTGACAAATGAAAAAATTAATAAAATCGTATGTAGCTATTCTGATTGGGATATATTGGATCTACTTGATAATAAAACGAGTAATACAACTATAAATATATCTATCTTTGATGATGGAATGATTCAAATTGAAGAGACAAAGGAAAATCAAAATCCTTTAATTTTAACATATCAAGTTAACAAGACTTACATTCAACAATTCTTTGAAGCCATGAAACAAAATCTAGGCAGTGAAACGACATATGATCCTAGCTGTGTGGGTGGATGGTCTAGAAGTTTTACATTATATTGTGAAAGCGGGAATGTGTTTGAATATCACGGCAATTATTGTACAGATTCGAATGAGAATAGTCTTACGACAAATATAGTAGAGGAGTTACTTACAAAATGTCAGATTGTTATTTAACTTTAGAAGAGGTAAAACTCAACACATCTTATTTAGATGGGTCCATATATAAAACGTATATTACCCATTTCTTTTCATATACGAAAGCCCGTCATGAAATTCGATATCTTTATGATAAAAATGACAATATACATTCTGTTGAATTGTATGAAATAATAGATCGAAAAGTAGATCCAGACACAAATGAATTATTTGTTCGTGCTGAATTCGAATTTGAAGATGATGAAGATATGGATGCTTTTCTTCATAAACCCCTCTACTTTAAAGAGCCAGAATGGTTTCATGATTTAACACATGAAGAAATTGTACAATTGAATTGTGTTTTTGAACAATATGAACCTGTTTTAGGATCACTTATCGAAAGAAAAAATGTTTATATAAATGTAAATGGAACCGTGCAAATAGACGATAAAATTTATCATTTGTCTGAACCAAAGATCTGTGAGTTTTTTTATGAAATCAAAATAAATTTAGGTAGTGAAAAGACATATCAACCACTCCTATGTGGTGGTGGCAGTAGTCGATATATCTTGCATCTAAAAAGCGGCAAATCAATAGAGTATTCTGGTGATTATGCACTATGTGATGGCACTCCATATGGATGTAAAAGATATACAAAACTAATTGTGGATGATTTACTTAAACAAGTGATTGATTCTTTTTGAGAATTCTAATAAGCTATTATTAAAGGAGAAATTTAAATATGCAATATGGATTTGGAGTAGATATTGGTGGTACTACAATAAAGATTGGATTGTTTTCAGTGGATGGAGATTTGATGGAAAAATGGGAAATTCCAACAAACAAAACAGATAATGGAAAATATATTCTTACTGAAATTGCTGATTTTATTAATCGTACTATTGAAACGAAAGGCATCGAAAAAAGTGATGTGATGGGTGTAGGCTTAGGTGTACCAGGACCAGTAAATAAGAATGGTTTTGTGAGTGTATGTGTGAATTTAGGATGGAATTCATTGAATGTTGAAAAAGAATTCCATGAAATTTCAGGCCTTCCTGTTAAAGTAGGCAATGATGCCAATGTTGCAGCACTTGGTGAAATGTGGCAAGGTGCTGGGAAAGGATATCAAGATGTATTAATGGTTACACTTGGCACTGGTGTTGGTGGCGGTTGTGTTTTAAATGGACAGATCGTTTCCGGAATTCATGGTGCTGGCGGAGAAATCGGACACATGCCTGTAAGGGATGATGAGAAAACTCCATGTAACTGTGGAAATCATGGATGTTTAGAACAATATGTTTCAGCTACTGGAATTGTTACTCAGGCTAAGAAGATGTTAGAGAATGATAAACGTCCTTCTAGTTTACGTGATTATGATTGTTTAGAAGCTAAACACATTTATGACGAGGCTAAAAAAGGGGATGTCATCGCTAACGAATTAGTGGATTCCACTTGTAAAATTCTCGCAAAGGCATTGTCACAAGTCTGTAGTGTGATTGATCCAGAAATCATTGTGATTGGTGGTGGCGTTTCTAAAGCTGGAGATATTCTAACTTCAAGAATCACTCAATCTTTTAAAAAATATGTATTTAATGCATGTGCTTCTACACCTATCGTTTTGGCTAAACTTGAAAATGATGCTGGAATGTATGGTTGTGTAAAATCATTATTTTAATTCTACTAAAAATGCAAGGATTCAGCCTTGCATTTTTTCTATAATAATGGTGAGAATATACGAATAATGCTTAAAAATAAACCTTTCACAATATTCACATGGGTATCTTCTACTTGAATTTTTTTACAATGTTCTAATGTATCAAAAAAGTTTTGTTTCACATCCATGATTTTCTTAGATTTATACAATAAAGTGCCATTTTCAAAATGTAGGTATAAGGAGCGATAATCTAAGTTGATTGTTCCTACTGTGGCATATGTATCGTCACAAATAAAGACTTTTGAATGTACAAAACCAGGCTCATATTCATAAATTTTAACGCCGCCCTGAATTAATTGTTTATAATATGTAGTTCCCATATCATGCACAATCTGTTTATCGGCAATACCGGGCATGATGATTCTAACATCGACACCTTTTTTAGCGGTATGAATTAATGTGTTGATCATTTCTGAATCAATGATAAGATAAGGAGTCATTATATATACATATTTATTGGCACTATTTAATAAATCTTCATAAACGGATTGTCCCGTCAATTCTTCGTCTAACGGAGTTTCTGCATAAGGAGCAATATATCCATCAAACAAAGTTTCTTCTACAACATCTTCATTTTTGAAAACAGAATAATCAAAGGCTTCATGACGTAAAGCGTTCCAATTTGTTAGAAACATTACTAAATAAGACCAAACGGCTTTACCTTTAATACAAATGATATTGTCCATCCAATGACCATGTTTTACTTTCTTATTGATATATTCATCGGCTAAATTTGCACCACCACTAAAGGCAACTTTACCATCAACAATCAAAATTTTACGATGATCACGATGATTCATAATCGTATTAATGATTGGGGAAATACGATTGAAGGAAACAGCTTTGATGCCTTTTTTTTCTAATTGTTTGGCATAAGAAGCGGGAAGTGTACCTAAAGATCCCATATCATCATACATGATACGTACTTCTACACCTTGTTTTACTTTTTCTTCTAAAATAGAAAGAATCGAATTAAACATAAACCCTTCTTCAATGATGAAATATTCCATAAAAATATAGTTTTCTGCCTTTTTTAGTTCTTCTAACATGACATTAAATCCATTTTCACAGGGTGCATAATATTCAAAATCCGTATTTCGATAAATAGGGAAGCCCTCTTCATGTAAGAAAGCAAGCTGTGAGACATAGTCTGGATTATCGTTACGAATTTCATCAATAATCGATTCATCTTGTATATAGTAGCTAGATGCCTTTTTTTGTTCTTTAATAATATTACGGAATGTTTTTCCAAACAACAAACTTAATAACATCAATACATACACAAATGTACCAAAGACAGGAAACAACATAATCAGAATAATCCACATAAGATCTGAAGATAGATGTCTACTTGTACGTACGATATTTAATACGATTAAAATGGATAGAATGTGTAAAACAATTTCAATAAAGACAAAAGACGTTGTTAGCCATTTAAATAGATTACAATATAATACAATTTCACCTAATGCGATGATGACTAAAGGAATAATTCTTCCAAGCCATATTTTTAATTTCATAAATATCCACTCATTTCTAGTATAAAGTAATATACCATTTTCACGAACAATAAAAAAGAGCCAACTATGATTGGGTAGGGCATGCTGGCTCGAAAAAATATATACCGAACAGGTCTAATCAGAAAGGAAAAGAAAAAACCTATCGACAAGACATAGTATACCACTCGTGTTTTTGATTTGAAAGAAAAAACAATAAAAAATGAAACCCACACTAGGTTTCATAAAACAATCTATAAAAAGAGGAGAGAACTAGTGTATTAGTGTTTTTTTTGAGGAGACTAGTTCTCAATCGACTGTTAGATGGAATCACACATGAGATAGTTGGCGTTGTTTATGTGTGACGTATTATTATTGTTTGTTGGCTTATAAACATTCATCTAACTGCCAAAATTATACCATGTTTATTTGAAAAATAAATTGACATATGTCATATTTTTGAAAATATTTTCTGAAATATAGACATTATCCCTTTATATAAGGCAACATCAGCTTATTAATTTCTGAAACAATTTTCTTGCGAACTAAAGTATCCGTGTTCGAAGCTATTGTATATCCATACAATAAGTCAATCATACATTGATCAAAATCTTTACCTGACATCACATCAAACACTGTTGATGTAACGCTTTGACTAGACAGTTGAAGAAAGAACTTCCAAAGGTTTTAAAGGCTTTTTCAAGAGCGTTATGAGAACCTTTGAGGAAGAAAGCAAACATAGCAAAAAAACTGGAAGCAACTCCAGTTCTTCGTGCTACTATTTAAAATTCGAATCATCCATCACCATCGTACGATGGATTTCTTCCACTTCTGCATCTGTCAATTCGTTATCCTGTTCTAGACAAAATTCAATTAAAATGTGGGAGTTGGCTATTTATAACCATTCCCTTGCGTGAACACCGGTGGATCATAGTCCATCGGTTTGGCAGAAAGTTTCAACTTGAAATCACAATAATCATCATCAAAGCAGGTATGCTCTCTGTACAGTGGGGCACACAGAATACCGAACATGACATAATCCAGATTACAGAGGTAAGGCATGTATTCTTCATATCCGTATTTTTTTGCAAAATCCGCTAGCGGACAAACGAGGTTGTGATAACTGAAATCATACCCCTTTTCTGGTGGAATCTGTGTCTGTGTCTCGAAGCTTCCGGGATTCTGTGCAGCGTTTAATGCATTCTTCCTATCCTTTTTTAGGAATATTTTTGTAAGAAATCGGGGATTAGTAAAGATTTTACCCATTATACTCCGTAAAAAAGACGGAATCTTTTTAAACTGACGCTCATAAATCAGAATCATCAGGTGACCGCTCTGCGCTGTCGTAACACCATATTTTTTTAATACTTCACCCATGCTCACAAACATGTAAGCTCCGATAAGGTTCTTTGTTCCACTGGCAGCATCTCCGCCAATATAAGGGAATCTTTCTAACATCTCATCCTGATAGTTTGTCCAAATTTCTTGAATGAGGGTATCATAAGACTGTCCAGTAAGCGACTCTAGTTCATAGCTGATATAATTCATGTAAGAATTTAAAGTTTTATGCCATTTTTTTAGATTTTTCTGGTAATATCTGTGCATATATTTTCTTCTCCTATATTATCGCAATTGACCTGTTTTCTTTATAAAAATTCACCTTTAGTTACTAGCCAAAGAGAACACACTCTTAACCACCTCTTTTTAGAGAATGTCATGGGAAACCCGTAGCCTATTAAGATTACAAGTATAACGTTAATTATGTATCTAGTATACTTGATTTTTGATGTCATCTCAATTAAAGGAGTGATTTTCGATTGCTTTAAGAACGCTCTCGTAGAACGAAAGTTACTTTTATAACTAATCCTACGAAAACATTATTTACCAAAGTGTGCAATTCGTCGTTGTCGGTTTTCGAGAGCGTTGTGAGAGGATTCGAGAAAAGAGAAGGGTATAAAAAAAGACTGAAATCATTGATTGATGATTCAGTCCTGTAGTATTTAATTACTTCAAAGCAATTAAACTGTTCATGATATTTGTAGTAATATCGTTTTGTTGTGTTGCCGTTAGATAGTTAGATGTACGAATGATTACAGTACCTACAACCTTATGTGATCCACTGCATAACATTCCACCGCCATCGAAAGCAGACAAGTATGTATCACGCTTTTGAGCATCTTCTTCAGTTTCAAAGACTTCGATACATCCACCACCGTCTGTACCTTTTTCGATAGAATCACCATCTTCAATGTAGTTTGCGGCAATGTCTACTAAATCTGATGTAAAGAAAATCGCAGAAGTATATCCACCAGCTTTATGAAGCATACCATTTACATCGTTTTCTTCGTTCACAGCCAATGCTTGCGATACGTTTGGAATTCCGTTCAATCTTTCCAAAACAAAGGATTCAGATGGGTTGGTAACTTGTTTACGTTGAGCAATACTATCTTTCATTGCTTTTTTAGAATCTGTTAAAGCTTGGATAATCTCAGCTTTATCAGCTTTCTTTTTAAGCTTTTTGTTAGCTTCTTTAATATCTTCTTTCTTAGATGGACATTCAGGAACTTCAACAATTTGTTGTTTTGCTTGGCTGATAGTTTCTCTTGCTGTTTTTAAAACTGTATCATCCAAAGGTTTAACCTTGGATTTTGTCAACTTTTGCAATGCTTTAACATCCTTGTTGATAGTCTCGTTGTTCTTCTCAACGATTGAAGCTGTTTCTTCAAATGAAGATTTAGCTTTCTCAGTTTCAGCATCTGAACAGGCTGTTAAGCCAAATGCCAAAACAAACGATAATAGTAGTGCAAAGTACTTTTTCATAATTGCAACATCTTCTTTCTTATTTACTTTCTTTGTACTCTTTAAGAACTTTACTCAATACATATTCTACAACTATAGTTTTATGTAGAACAGTGGCTTTATAATAAATAAATCTATATTGCGGAGACATTTTAATTGATTCAGTATCAGTATTTACAGGTTCTTGAGATTGGTCCATATTATAAGTCCACGAATAAAATTCTGCTTTTATCAATAATTGTTTCAGGCTCTTTAATTTGATTAAAAATAGTTTGAGTATCATACACTGCAATATCTTCATAATGTTTTGTGCCAAATATATCCTGCGATTTTCCTACAATTATTTCATTCGGAATTTCTACGTTACCATCATCATCTAGATTCACTGCATCAGTATCTTCATTAGATAATTTTGTACGTTTAGGTTCATTAACAGGTGTAAATTTGTTAATTATATCCCTTACAATATTTGGGGCACCAAAGACAATTGAGATGTTTTGAAAAAAGTGCCCTATGAGAAATGCGATAACTGTGACCGCACTGCTTACCAAAAAGCAAAAGAAAAATGCGATAACCGTAAAATTCAGTTAGAGAAAAAATATAAAAATATGACGGCTGGTTATGAAAGTATCCTGTTTCTGCTGGCATGGTACAGTATAGCCATTACACTATTCACTGCTATCCTTTCTCCAGTTTTCTTTAGTGACTGTATTAGCTTTTTCAGTATGTTTGCTAAAGGAATCTTAAGCCTGTTTCAAAAATTTGTTGCAGGTGCAGATTCTTTCGGACAGTTAAGCAGTGGAATCTCAAATAGTATCATTTCAGGGATTGTGTACTGGCTGATTGTAAGTATTGTTATGGGAATTTTATTTATCATAACGGGATTGCTGATAATCGGGACTGGCTATCAGGTGGGGAAAATCTACCGGAAATATTGCTGGGATATTATCAGCATCATGGTGGTGATAATGAGTACAGCTATCTGTCTCTCCAAAACTAACAACTTCCATTATGAAGTCTTTTTTTACGCTTATTTTCCGTTTTACAAGAACTTAAAGGCCTCTATAAGAAATCCAATCAGTCAGAAATGACTTTTTTAACCAAAGTAATAATCACCTAAGCAAAACCAAAACAGTGCAAACGTGTCAAAACGGGAAAACTAATAGGGAACTGATAGGAGAGAGACATGAAAAAACAGAACCTCTATAATGAGATTCTGTTTTGATATTTGATATGTTATTTTACGACTGAGTAATTGACCTGAGATAAGTCAATGACGAAAGCAGGACGCACGCCATTCGTATTGTTCACGTTGATGCGGAGCAAGCGGCCAAGGTTGGCAGACAGACACACCGCATTGTTGGCGTTGCCCTGAGAGCTGTCCCTTGTCCAAATGTAAGTACCATTTAAGAATGCTTTTACTTTATCTGGATTTTTCAAGTCAACCGCTTTTCCAATCTCACTTACACTAGGTAAGAATGCATGACGGTCAATTGTGTTATATACTTGGCCGTTGAATCCTGTTTCTTGTTTTGAATTTGGATCATTAAATGTGGCATATGAAGCTTGTTTGATACTTGTTGGTTGGATAGCCGCCTTCATTGTAGAAGATAAGCTGTTGTACCAATTGTTTTCTAGATAGTTATCAATTTCACTTCCTTCATAAGTGTTTTGATTTTGACCATCTGAACGAAAATTTGGTTGGAACGCTCTGTTTCCAATGCTGCTAGCAGTCATGACCAATGCCTGATTATTTTCTTTTTGTTCTAGTACTACATATTTAGTCCCTTCAATATCCAAAGTATCTCCTGCTGAATAAGCTTTCTCCCATTGAGCGTGAAAAGTAAGAATAAGACCATCATAAGCTGATGTCAAGTAGATTGCTTCCTGATCTGAAAATAAATACAATTCATTCCAACCAGACGTTTGTTTTCCTTTTTGGAACCATCCACCGCCTCCGTTTGGGTTTACATACAAGTATTCTACATTACTTTTATATTCACGACTTGCAATCCATCCTTTAAAAGTGTATCCGTCTTTAGTGAAAATGTTTTTTGATAGAATAGCCTTATCTGAACTGAGGATAGTTTCACTTTGCATAACACCAGTACCTTCATTTGAATCATAATTTATAAATGAAAGAATTGGTTTGTAATGTGCATACAATGTCATAGAAGAATTTATAATTGTACCTGTCGTGATTTTATTACCGCCTGTTGGTTGTGTATACCATCCGTCAAACAGATAATAAATCTTTTTAGGTGCTGAATAATCTCGAGATATAAAACTACCTTCTGTCAAAGTATCTGTTTTATACATTTTCATGACTTCTTCATCACTTAATGCATTTTGCCATAAACCACATTTCCAGATGTCACCCTTTGTTAATTTGCTATATTGACATCCGCCTGTAGGATTTCCACCTAGTGATAATCCCAAAGGACTTACTTTTATGTTTGAATTATCAGTTGCTGATAATTGAATTGTATTTGTTTTCTCGCCGTTAATATAAATACTCATTGTATTATTAGGACCATAATAAACACCTGTTATCCAATAAGTTTCATTTGGTTTTATTTTGGTTTTAGAGTGTAATATATCATAATCATCTTTATTTTCTCTAAATACAGAGAAATATGGTCTAGCATCCTCTCCTAAGCCTAAGCCAAAACCACCCCATTCATAATTACAAAAAAACTCTTGTAATTTTTGAGGCAGGGTATCATCTGATGAGTTAAATCTTATTTTTGCTGATATTGTTAACTTATTTCCAAATGAATAGTTATAATACCCTAAATCTTCACAATCATCAGTGCTAGTGCCACTAAAAGATTTTGAATTTTCTGGTGTTTTATACGGCGTGCCTGTATAAAACTGTTGTGTTTTAGTTGTAGAAAGAGTTCCGCCGTTAGCATCATATGTAATAGTGTTAAGCAAAGGCTCCCAAATTGGATATAAATCAATCGTTACATCACCTTTGTTTAATTCCTTTAAAACGCCTAAATATTCGGCACAGTTTTCAGTGTTCTTAAAACCAATATTGTCAGAATATTTCTGTTCACCAGTTTTATTGATTTTCCAATATCCACTTAAAACTTTATAGCCTTGTTTTCCGCTTAAGCGATCCACATCTGTCAAGCCACCAGCTCCGTTACTATATGCAGTACCATAGGTGTTAGTTGTTGAATGAAAAATATCTACGTCAGAAATATCTTTATATGACTCTGGTTTTGTAGACCAATCTAAAAGCTTTGTTGCGCCATCAGCATGATAATTGATAGTCAGTTTGTTAGAATAGAATTTAAGATTCACATAAGTAATTCGGTAAATACTCGCATCACCTAACAAATCACCCTCCCATTCAACAACATCTCCTGCGACTCCTTTTGTTCGTATATCTGAAGATTCTTTATAACGATATCCATCTAAGCTTCGGATGTTTTTAATTTCCCATGTTGTACCATACGGAATAGGCTCGCAAAAATCCTCCGCATTTTCTTTAACGAGTTTTCCATTTAAATAAAGATCAAATCGTCCAATTTGTGTTAATTTTCCGTCGCCAACCCCGTTCTCATCAAGATTCCCATTAACATCTAATCTATATTTATAAGCTTCACCCGTGATATCAAACGTCAAAGAATCCGTATAATACCCGCTGACTTTCGTGTTCGTTTTTGATACGATGTTAAACTCTTCGTTGAGGGAAATGTCGGACGCTGACCGGCTATTGTCTATCGAGAAAGATTTCTTGTCTATGTTGTACGGAAGTTCTCCGCTTTTATCCTTGAGTTTGTACCCGTTCTTCGATTGTATTGAGACGTCGATTGTTGACTGGGCTTTTACTTTGCCTGTTACGGCGAAGGAACCTTTACCACTATCTTTATCTATATCAACATCAGATGGGATTGTAATCGTATAACCAGACGTATCAGTTGTCTGTTCATTAATAGCTTCAGCTTTTACAACATCTACATCACCACAGGCAATTGATCCTAAGACTAAGAAACCGCATAATGTTATAAATTTCTTTATGTTTTTCATCTCATTCCAAATACCTCCTTACTGACTACATTGAACCACAATTCAAATCCAAACATTTTCTCGTCATTTCTATGGATAAACACAAACAAAATCCTTGCAATACAATTAAAATCCACGTCAAATCTTCTGAAAGACCTTCTCGTAGCCTTCGAATCTATATCCAGATCAAAATATTACTATACAAAATGTGTAAATGAATAGAAAACTAATGGAAAGGGCGGGGAAAATGTTTGTTTTTAGGTTTTATGCCAGCGTAAACTCATTAATAGACGGGAAAATGTTTGTGTTCAACGGGATTTTGTTTGTTTTCTGTCTTGAATCAAGAATATTGCAGTCATGTTCTGTATAAAAAAAATCCAGAAGTCTCATCATATGATGATTTAAGCTATTATACATATATAGATAACATATGTTTTTTATATGGAGCTAACAAAAAAATTAAAAAATTTTATGGATGCTATTTTTCTATTGATAAGATGTCCTCAAATGAATTGAAAAAAATGGAGCAATTTCTCAATTCAAAAAACCTAAGACCTAGAAGTTTATTATTTTAATCCAAATCTTTATCAGGTTTGGCTTTTTATATTCTTGATTTTCATCTATTTAAGAACTATAGTATCCATGAATTAGAAACATAAATATATAGATGTTCTTTTGCTTGTATTTAAATACACTAATTCAAAATATTTATCATCCAAAATTGTTAGATAAAGAAAGAAGGCTTTAATCATGAAATTATTCAAATATATTCTCTGCTTATTTTGCGCTATATCTTTAACAGCTTGTCACCAAGATGAAAAGCAAGATTTTTGGAAAGCTACCATTGATGCTGTTCAATCCAAATCCAAAGATAATGCGTACTTAAAAAACAACTGGAATATTGGTATAAGTTCAGACGAAAAGCATCAAAATATGGCTGCCCGCTATATCGTAGAAAACGACAATGAAACAACTACTACCATATTTGCTTTGCAAAACCAAAATGATAAAGAATATATATCCTATACATATACAACAGATGTAATTGAAGATACAAAAGAATATCAAAAGACAATAACTATTAATTCAACGAATAAGAAATATACAAAGTATGATATCCAATATAATTACTACGAATTTGAGAATGGAAACTACACATATGGAGAAGACGCAACTGGCTCAATATCAATCAATAAAGATGGCATTACATATGATAATGTTCCACTTTTAAATGAAGCAATCCAAAGCTGCTGTACAATAATTGATGATTTCCAGGAAGAATTTGATATCGATTATGAAGAATATGATTTTGATCCTCTACCATATCAAATGAAGGATTTGAATATTCCAAGTATAGATGAGATTCAGGAGGAAACCGCAACTTCTACAGACTACTATGGAGAACAAAGAATCAACGCAAAAGGATATACACTTGTTGATTGTTTAAGTATTGATAAAGATACAAATGAAGCAACCTATTCAACTTTCAATTACGAAAGACAGAGTGATGAGGAATCAATTCCATGTACACTTTCATTACAAGGTAATAACATTTATCTATTGACGCCAGATATGGATATTGATTTTACTTACTATATTTATAAAACAGACGACACCGTTTACATGTATTCCATAGACTATTCAAGTAATGAAATCATTGAGGATATTACCAACAACGGCGGAAATATGGCCGAGCAAGTTTTAAAAACCACAAATGACAGCTTACGAAAAAAGATTGCAGAACAATAAAGGCTATGGCTTGTTTGATAGGAACAATATCAGGCAAGTCTTTTTTTTGTGTTTTCCTGAAAAAGTTAAACTATTTCTCGATTGTTTTAAGAACGCTCTCGTAGAACGAAAGTTACTTTTATACCTATGAAAACATTATTTCCAAAGTGTGCAACTCGTCGTTGTCAGTTTTCGAAGGCGTTGTGCGAGGATTCGAGAAAGGAAAAGGGGATAAAAAAAGACTCCATTTAAGGAATCCTAATGTGTTATATCGTGTTTTATCCGATTTCTCTAGTATAAGCTTACACAATTTTCGGAGCCGATGCAGCTTTAGCAGCTGTTTCAGCATAATACTGAGTCAGCTCAGAAGTATCGTTCAATTTTCGAGCTTCTTCAGAAAGTGTCTTAATAGTTCGGTTTACATCTTTCAAGACTTCATATAATGAGTATTGATTATCTCGAATCTTTTCCAAGTTATCAACAATATCTGATGATTTGTTTATGATTAGGTTTTGCCTTAGTTCGGTTTCATTCAGTTTTTCACAGTATTACGGTGGTGTTATAAAGCAATATAGGTTTTTACAAGTTTTTATTGGTAATATGATGGTGTTACAAATTTTTTGTATGAAAATTAAACACGATATATTTCCTCTCTACAAACCACTTATATTTTGTGTTAAAATAAATCAAAAAATCGGAATTTATATCAGCGTAAGAAGGAGAGCAATATCATGTTTAGAACAATTCGTAAAAAGAAAAATGAAATCAGCATTGACACGGCAAAGGCTCTTTTGCAGTCCAGCCGACGTGGCGTTCTTGCCGTAAATGGAGATGACGGATATCCCTATGCAATTCCTATCAACTATGTCTACGATGACGATGCACAGAAAATTTATTTTCATGGAGCACGTGTAGGTCATAAAGTAGATGCACTGCGTGCCTGTGACAAAGTATGCTTCACGGTATATGGAAATGAAACTATCAAAGAAGAAGATTGGGCACCGTTTGTGCAGAGCGTTGTGGTATTCGGCAGATGCCACCTCGTAGAATCCGGTGCAAGAGCAACAACTCTGTTAAAACGATTTGCAATGAAATACTATCCTAGCGAACAGTTAGTTGATGAGGAAATTGCCCATGCAGGAAAGGCTGTGCAAATTTTTGAAATAGACGTGGAGTACCTCAGCGGCAAGGAAATACAGGAACGATAAATCGGAATTTATGGAGAAGACAATGATGGATAAAAAGACACAAAAAAAAGGCTTAAAAATTCAGTATAATACAAAAAAAAGTGTGATATATCAGATCATCGCAATTCCCACTATTGTGTTTACTATATGGGCTTTGTTTTGTGGAAGCATTCAGATTCGTTGTAATGATCGTGATTTTAACATTGAAGCAAAAGGATGGAATGATTATACAGGGAGTATTCGCAAATTGATAGCATTTCTTATGAAGAAAATGTATTGCAGAACGATAATGATTACAGAACTAATGGTTTTGGAAACCTGAAGTATGATATGGGAAACTTCAAAAACGATATCTTCGGAGATTATATCCGCTACACTCATGCCTCCTGCCATTCATATGTTGTCATGAACATAGATGGAAAAATATTAGTTGTAAATGGGGAAAATGACGCAGAGACAAAGGAAATCTATCAGAGAATAAGTGAGAAGGTGTCAAAGGAAAGAAAATAGTTGTCGAAACGCTGAGAAGAAATTATTCTCAGCGTTTTTTGAACATTACTATAATGTCAAGGAATCTTCTGCATCTACCCACATCTGTAAATTCCCATCAAGATACAGTCTAGCATATTCTAGTGGTTCATCAATGGCAAGTGTGTTTAATGCACAATCTGATCCGGGTGTGGTTCTCAAATTCTTTTCTGCTTCCCAGCAGTCAATGCGAAGCATATAGTCTGCACTGGTATAAACATCAATGTTGTTTCGTCCGGGATTATATTCTGCAAATATTGTTCTCATCGTATCTTATCTCCTTATCGTTCAATCAATTATTTGCTACAAAAATCAGAAGCATTTCAATCAGTTCACCATGTCACTTTTATTTTGTGTTATACTGTTTTATATGTTGGTATATACAAAAAAATTACAATAAAAAAGATAATGGACAACTTCCAGTTGATATTTCACATATTTTAGGAAATTTAATAACTGTTATATTTGATTATCAAATTCTTCGCAAACCCTTGAAAATACTAAGTTTGTAGCAAGTGAACTTTCCCTTACTCTTTCCCTTGTGTTACATTTTCCCATTGCTTTTCATGAACCTTAATATGGGAAAAATTAAGGGAAAGAAAATTTCATAACACAATATAACATATAACAATAACGACATGGTGAACTGATTGAAATGTTTTCGATATTTAACTCTGTAACTGATTATCAAAAGAAAATGGAGATAAGATACGATGAGAACAATTTATGCAGAATACAACATAAATCACGATAGTATTGATGTTTACACAAGTGCTGGATATATGCTTCGCATTGACTGCTGGGAAGCTGAAAAAGATTTAAAAACCACATATGGATCAGAATGTGCACTTACTTCATTAGCTGTGGATGAGCCTTTGGAATATGCAAGATTATATCTTGAGGGCAATTTACAGATGTGGGTGGATGCAGAAGATTCATTAGAACTTTATTAAGTGAAAGAGGGATAGTGTTCATTAAGAGTGCTATCCCTCTTTAAAGAATGTGCGAAATGCAATAATTACATATTTTCTATGGATTAACAGAGCGCCTAAAAATAATCCATGTACTTATGAAGTAACAAATCAATAAAATTACCAAAATCCCCATTGTTGCCCCTATTTGTAACATCAATGTACTAAACCCAATATAGGCTGAAATTTCTGCTGATATGGTTTGGATAAAGTAAGCTATTACAACAGCAGCTACAATGATTGCTGTGATAATTGGAAGCCCAAACCAAACACTTAATTGTTGCAAGATAAGTTTTCCGATATGCTTTTCTTCCGCCCCCAATTTTCGGAGTACAGAGAAGCGATATTTATATTGTCCTGCGTCTAAGAGTTGTTGCAAAGAAAGTACGGTAAGACATATAACCATCAGTACGACAGCACCATAAATCATTGCAGTCTGTAAAATAAAGTTATTTGCTATGGAACTATTGATTTGCAGTGTGCTAAAACGCACGCCATAAATAGCCCCGGTTTCTGCCTGCTCGGGATATTTCTCTGTAAAAAGTTTTTCCAGTTTCCTTGCATTTTCATAGGAGATATTTTCCGTTGTTGTAATATATCGGTTTTTTATTACTGGCAACAGCTTTTCACAAATATTGTCTGGAAGTACATACAATACATTTGTATAGGAATTGTACGCTGTTTCTCCAATCGGATCCTCATAATAGGACTGCCCGGAAAGAGTCAATTCTCCTGCGTCTGTCATAATGCTGGTGTGTTCTTTCAAAAAGCTATCCCGTTCTTCCTCGGTGGCGATTGCTTTCCATTGTGTTGTAAATTCATCTTCCTCCAGAGAAATCTGTTCGTAACCCAGCATTTCCCGTATAGTGTTATAATCACTCAAAGAAATTGCTACAATCGGAAAATCATATTTCTGTCTGTTGTGAAAATCGTCTTTCTCTGGCAGATATAGATTGAACGTGCAATCATAAACTGTATCTATTTTGTGTTCTGTCAGAAACTCAGTAATGATTTCATAACTGTCTTGCGGCAGATTTTCTTCTTCATATACGTCATTATATCTTGAATATACCTGCACATCATACATAGAGCGCATATCCAAATAACCTGAAGCCCAGCCCGTCAAAATAGGGGCGGCAATAAACATGAAGATTGCAAGGACAAGGGTTATACAAATCAGCGTCATTGTTTTGCTGGTTGTATTTAGTTTTGATATAATTTGCCCGAAAAAGAACAGGTTTTCTCCCTTGTATCTATGTTCCGGCGATTTTACTTTCCATGCTACAATCAAGCTGCTGGCAAGATAAATCAATGCACAAATAAAGAAGAGCAAATCAATCAATACAAATACCAGATATTGATTCAGTATTCCACCATGTAAAGGCAAATAGTATTGATTGGTAAGAGCAGGTACGCTTGCTGCTAAAAAGGCGTGCAATACAGAACAAATAAGCAGCCCATCAATCAACTTTTGAAAAGCAATTTTTTTCTTTTTCAACATCCATAATGCCGCCCAGCCTAATGTAACAACAGGGAGCAAAATATTTCCCCAATACATGATTTTCACCGGGAAAACAAAGCGGGAGTCATAATAAAATCGGACATTTTGTATTCCTGAAAACAATTCCCATAAAGTAAACATTAAAAACAGAATTACTACGACAGGAATGAATCGGCTCTTTTTCAATTCTGGCTCATTTTCTTTCTCTGCGGAAAGCATATCAATAATTTTTGTTTTTTTGATTGTGCGTGTATTGAAAACTCCTACCACAAAAAAACTTACCACAAAAGTCACATTTAATAAAACAGGATATAGACATCATTGTTGTCGATTATACTAGTAC
>ENA-ORVB01000215-ORVB01000215.1-human-gut-metagenome-genome-assembly--contig:-NODE-215-length-51853-cov-3.47641_pt1 | contig 51853 bp, 41 predicted proteins | sample MGYA00242090_ERZ509231 | MGnify/ENA primary metagenome ERZ509231 (study PRJEB26280, sample SAMEA2338798) | human gut metagenome | biome: human gut; feature: human-associated habitat; material: faeces...
TTGTGAGTTTAAGATCACGAGCCTTCATTGTATTGTTATTGTTTTTGAAGGTGTTTATAAATTATCCTTGAATGTAAGTTTGATTGTCGGAAGTATACCATTTAAAAGAGAGTTGCGTGCCCCGTCTGATATAAAAATAAAGCGCTCATTTGTGTATTGAAGATCTACAGTGCCGGTATTCATACTCCGATAATAATGAGCTAGATCTGCATAAACTCGGCATCAATTGAGCTTTTGTCTTTGGATTTTTTTTGTTACTTTTACTTAAATGGTGTAACTTATAGGGTTAATTGAAAGTTACTTTTAAAGTCGGATACGCTCTTTTTATCCTATGGGTAAATCGTTTGCTTATGTATTAAGCAGGACTTTGCCGGATATTTGCGACGAGCCATTGCAACTTTATTCTGAAATCGGAGCTTCAAGCCTATTTGTAGCTTTATACTCCGCAAAAATTTGCTGAAAGCGCATTTTAGGATCCAGCCATGATCAATATCAAAGACATTGCCAAAGAATGTGACGTCAATCCCGCTACCGTATCGCGGGCGATCAACGGAAAAAAAGGGGTGTCTGATAAGATGCGTGCCAAAATTCTGCGGGTGGCCGAATCGATGGGCTATTCAAAAAATCCTCTGGCAGCAAGTCTTATTACGCATAAATCAGGGATCATAGGTCTTGTCGTGCCCGATATCACGAATCCCTATTATGCAAGTGTGGCTCAGGGCGTTAGTTCAATCATGCGCTCTCGTGGCTACAGTACCTTTCTTTGCGACGCCCAGCGCAGTCGGGAGCAGGAAATGCAATATTTCGGCATGCTGTGCTCATATCGCGTCGAGGGTGTGATCCTGCTGTCAGTCACCGCCAGAGCCGAGGATTTGGAGATCTTCGAGCAAAAGGGCATACGTGTGGTATGCGTGGACAACCCCATATCCAAAAAATACTCCTCGGTAATAAACGATAACTTCCAGGGTGCCTTTGATATGACCGAGCATTTGATAAAGGACTGCAACGTCAAAAGATTGGTATGCCTCATGGGAAATCCCGAGGCCGAAACCACCCGTCAGCGTATGCGCGGTTGCAGGGAGGCTCTGCAACGTCTTAAGGTGGCCGATACCCTGATTGCGGTGTTAAATATAGATTCCGAGTACGATGCGGCTTATAACGCCGTCGAAAAGGTTTTGGAGTACAAGCCCGACTGCGTGTTTGCCGTAAACGACACGGTAGCTTTGGGAGTTTTCTCTTATTGCATGAATAACCATATCAGGGTGCCCGAGGATCTTAAAATAGCAGGCTTTGACGACATCGCGGCCGCCTCCATGATCTCCGTTCCGCTTACCACCGTTCACCAGCGCAAATTCGTGCTCGGTCAAAAGGCCGCCGTACAGCTTTTAAACGAGCTGTCCGCCCCCGATCCTCTGCCCATGCGCATAGAGCTTTTGCCCAAGCTTAAGATCAGAGCCTCCTGCGGCGAGGAACTGCCTAATGGCAAATAACGGCAGGCTAAATACGCACACTTTTAGTGTTAGGACGAGATCTCAATTATGGACGGGGCAATGAGATCTTTTTGAGCGGGAAGGCTTAGTTGCTTTGCCAAAGTTGATAAAATTGCACTGTTGCCTTCAAGCCCAAGGTCAGAAAGCTTTTTAACGGACATTCAATCAATTGCAGAACACAACTTCAAAAAAAGTAAAATCGGTGGTGATCCTCTCTAAGGTATTTCATCGACCGGTTGCAGGCGCCATACGTGAGATTGCAAGCCTGTTAACGCAGCTCGGTGTGGAACCTTTTTTGGATCACAATACCGCCGTCGGCTTTAATATTCCCGAGATCCCATCCCTGTCACGCTCGCAAATGAGCTCCAAGGATCTTTTCATCGTGGTGGGCGGTGACGGCTCTTTGTTGGGAGCGGCCCGTACCCTTGTCGATCTTAGGGTGCCCATGCTCGGTGTAAATCGCGGTCATTTGGGACTTTTGACTGACGTAAGCCCCGAGGATCTCAGATCCTCATTGCAAAAGATTGTGGCGGGCTGTTATACGATAGAGCAGCGCAATATGCTCGATCTGCGTATCTTTCGTGAGGATGAGGACGGAGCCTCCGAGCTAGTCGCCCAGTCCCTGGCCACCAATGAGGCGGTCATTCATTCGGGGATGATGGCGCACATGATGACCTTCAGGGTTTCCATCGACAACCGCTATATGTATACCCTGCGCGGTGACGGTATGATCATCAACACCCCCACGGGATCTACGGCCTATGCCCTGTCGGCAGGAGGCTCCATCATCGAGCCGCATCTTGACGTTTTATCGTTGGTTCCCATGTTCCCGCAGTCCTTGAACTGCTCACCCATCATAATTCCCGGAAAAAGCTGCGTACGTATAGATTTTGAGGGACCCGACGATGTGCCCGAGCTGGTGGCCATCAACTGCGACGGTCAGGTGACAATGCGCACGGATACCAAATGTACGGTATATATTCGTCAGCATCGTATTCCGCTTACCCTCATTCATCCCGAAGGCTACGACTACTACAGTCTTTTACGTCAAAAGCTGGGCTGGGGTCAGTCATTGGTGTGAGGAAAAAATGCTCGAGGAACTTTCTGTCAGAAATTTAGTCCTAAGCGTGCATAACGTCATGGAATTTAAACAAGGGCTTACGGCCGTAACGGGTGAAACTGGAGCCGGCAAGTCCCTTACCGTAGATGCCCTGGGACTTATATTGGGCGCACGTACCGATCCCGGCTTGGTACGCAGAGGCTGTGACAAGGCCGAGGTCGAAGCCATTTTTTCGCTTGATGATTGTCAGGCGGCGGTTAACTTTCTAAAGGATCACGATCTTTACTCCGAGGATCAGCTCATCATAAGACGCACCGTAGGCGCCGACGGTCGCAGCCGTGCCTTTGTCAATTCACGATCGGTAACCATATCGCTCATTAAGGAATTGGGATCGCTTTTGGTATCGGTACACGGACAGCATGCCTCGGTAAGAATGTTGAGCCCGCAAAGACAGCTTAAGCTTTTGGACGGGTATGGAGAGCTTTCGGATCAGGTGGCAAAGGTCGGGGCGGCTTTTTCTCTTTACAATGAGCAGCGCATGCAGCTGCAAAGATTGGCCGATGAGCAAAAGGAAGGCGCCGCCGTATTTAAAAGTGTCAGGGCGGATTATGAGGCCCTGTGCAAGCTTGATTTAGGTCCCGGTGACTATGAATGCTTAAGCGCCGATTTTGATGAGGTCGAGCATAAAAAGGAGTTGCTTGAGGCCTATGCCGAGGTCGCCTCCGCCTTGTCCGATGACGACAACGGGGCCTTAAGCGTAATAGAGGGGGCGCAAGCCTCGCTCGAAAACGTTAGAGAATATGATGAGGAGGGGGCGGGAGCTGCCGCATCATTAATAGGAGAAGCCCTGGAAAAGCTTTCTTCGGCACGGGAGCTCATCGAGAATAACGACGAGGGGGCTTTTTCGGATCCTAAATACTTGGAGGAGAGGCTTTCTCAATGTCATGCGCTCGCCCGTCGCTTTAAGACCGAGCCCTCTGAGCTCTATAAGGTGAAGGATGAGCTTGAGGAAAGACTTGAGCATTTTCTGTCCTTAAAGGATAAGATCACCGAGCTTACGGCGAAGGTAAGATCGCTTCGTGACGGCTACGAGCAAAAAGCTCAGGAGCTGTCGGATCTTCGTAAGGAAGCGGCTCAAAGAATGAGCCGTGAGGTAACCGCCGAGGTGCGTAAGCTCTCCATGCCCGACGGAAATTTTATTGTTTCCTGCACACAGGATCCCGAATGTCGCCCGCGCAAGGAGGGCCGCGACGAGGTAAATTTCCTCTTTTGCGCCAACCGCGGACAGGAGCCGGGGGCGCTTGATAAAACCGCCTCAGGCGGTGAATTGTCACGCCTTGCACTTACCATAGAGGTCTTAACCTCCGCCATAAACGATGTTCCGCTGTTAGTTTTCGATGAAGTGGATACGGGGATTTCTGGTCGTACGGCCTCGGCCGTGGGGGCACTTTTGCACAAGCTCGGGCAGAGAACCCAGGTTCTTACCGTTACCCATCTGCCTCAGGTGGCCGCAGCGGCCTCATCTCAATTTCTGGTGGTTAAGGAAAACGGCATGGACGGTGCCTGCTCCAAGGTTATAAGCCTTGATGAAAGAGGTCGTATTGAGGAGTTAGCCCGTATGATGGGCGGTAATACCGTGACCGCAGATACCTTGGCCGGTGCGCAGGCTCTGCTTAAGCAGGCGGCTGTATAAATAAGGCCGAAAATGGTGCAAATATTGTAAGGGGGCGGTGCAAAAACGCAGGTTGCCCATAAAAGCGGCAGTATTTTTTGTCAGGTGCTATACTGCTCCTGTCAAAAAATCTGCGGCATCAATGCCGTTTTTAATTCCCGTCTTTGCTGTAAGCTCCGTTGCGGGCCTTCTGCCCCTTGGCGACTGTGTGCCTGAGACGGGAAACGATAAAAGGAGATCACAAGTGCTTAAGCTGGGCATATGCGGAATAGGCGGACGTATGGGACACGCCGTATGGGATTGTTGTCAGGGTTTGGACGGGGTAAAGGTCGTCTGCGGTATAGACAGACTGTCAGACTCGTTGCCTACGGGATTTGCTGCCGAGCTTGAGGCCGATCCGGAGGCCCTGCATGAGATCCCCGATATTTTTATTGATTTTTCCCGTCCCGAATGCTCGCTGAAGCTTATGGATTTCTGTGTGCAGCATAAATGCGGCTTGGTTCTTGGTACTACCGGCTTTAGCACTGAGCAACGTGAGCTTATCAAGAAGGCCTCTAAGAGCATTCCCATTGTTTTTGCCGCCAATTTCTCGGTAGGCGTAACCGTGCTGTGCAACCTTATTCGCAAGGCCTCTGCCGTTCTGTCCGATACCGATCTCGAAATAATCGAGGCTCATCATCGTTATAAGGTCGATGCGCCGTCGGGAACGGCTTTGGCCATGGGCGAGGCGGCAGCTGAGGCTCGTCACGTTAATTTAAAGGATGTGATGGTGGAGGGACGAAACTCGCAAAGCGGCGCCCGTCAGTACGGGACCATCGGCTTCTCATCCGTGCGCGGCGGAGATATAGTGGGTGAGCATACCGCCATGTTCTGTGCCGACGGCGAGAGACTTGAGCTTAAGCACGTGGCTACCTCCCGTCAGACCTTTGCCTCAGGTGCTCTGCGTTCGGCCCGCTGGCTTGAGGATAAAAAGCCCGGTCTTTATAATCTGAACGACGTGTTGGGACTTAATTGACCGCCTTTTTACAAAAACGTCAGCCAAATTTTTTCAAAAGATCGGTAATTCCGATCTTTTTTATTGTCAAGCTCTTCTCCAAAGCCTAAATCCCTTTTCAATACAATGCATTGTCCCCTAAGTGCCAATTTTTGGTGAAAATGCAGAAAACGTTTGAAATTTCTTGCAAGAAAAAAATAGTTAGCATAAACTACCTCACGTTAGTGAAGGCTAATTACTCACGGCTAACCAAAATTAGTTCAATACCTTGACCGTATTTGTGCTTTACATAATGTGCGCGATAAACAGAGCGGACTTTATGGGATGAGCGTTTAAGAAGGAGGATGCGATCTCTGCTTTGGGATCGCTCTTATTTAATGAAAACTGTAGAGAATATGAAAATAGGCGAGTCGGCTGAAGTTGCCGCCGTACATGGCAACGGGACGTCTCTGCGTCGCCGTCTGCTCGATATGGGGATCACCCCCGATACCAAGCTGACGCTTGTACGCACCGCGCCCTTAGGCGATCCCATCGAACTCAACGTGCGCGGATATTCGCTGACCGTTCGTCGCGCCGATGCCGCTTTGATAGAGGTGAAATAATGACTACCAAAACCATAGCTCTTATAGGCAATCAAAATTGTGGCAAAACAACTCTATTCAATGCACTCACCGGCTCCAATCAATATGTAGGCAACTGGCCGGGCGTTACCGTCGATCAGGTCATAGGTAAGATAGCCAAACGTGATTGGGACGTGGTGGATCTGCCGGGACTTTATTCACTGTCGCCTTACTCGGCCGAGGAGATAGTATCGAGAAACTTCCTCCTGTCCGATAACTATGATGTAGTTGTAAATGTCGTGGATGCCACGCACATCGAGCGCTCCTTGTCATTGACCTTGGAGATCCTGCCCATGGGACGTCCCGTGGTGGTGGCTCTTAATATGACCGATCTTCTGAAGGAAGAGGGCATTACCGTTGATGCAAAGGGTCTGTCTGAGAAACTAGGTGTTCCAGTGGTGCCGGTCTGTGCCTCAAACGGCAAGGGGCTTGACGATCTTTTGAATGCAGTCAATGAGGCCAAAACCTCATTTTCCGCCTCCAGGCTTTATCCTGAGGACGTATGCGCACTTTTAAAGAGCATAGGCGAACGTCTGGGTAAGGAAAAAAACGAGGCCGAGAAAGTATTCATCGCCACCTCTCTTTTGCAGCAGGATAAGGTTTACTTAAACGAGTACCGCGGATCGGAGCTGTTGCTTGCCGAGGTAGCCAAGGGCCGCGCTTTGATCGAGCGTGAATACAATACCGATGCCGAGGCTTATTTCCCCCGTGCCCGCTATGCCTTCATCGATAAGATCATCCCTGCGATCTCAACACGCAACGATAAAAAGGCCTCGGCACTCTCTCATAAGATCGACAATGTTGTCACCAACAGATGGCTTGCTTTGCCCATCTTTGCACTTGTTATTTACGCCATTTATTATTTGGCCGTGACCACCGTCGGTACCGCTGCCACCGACTATGCCAACGACGTGGTGTTCGGTGAATGGGCAACCGACGGCGCCAATTGGCTTTTGGACAATGCCGCATCTCCCGACTGGCTGCGTTCACTCGTCATCGACGGTATCGTAGGTGGCGTGGGAGCCGTGCTCGGATTCGTTCCGCAGATGGTGGTGCTTTTCTTCCTGCTCTCCATCGTGGAGCAGTGCGGTTATATGACCCGCGTGGCCTTTGTGCTTGATCGTATCTTCAGACACTTCGGTCTGTCCGGACGCTCCTTCATTCCCATCTTGATCGCAACCGGATGCGGCGTGCCGGCATTGATGTCCACTAAATCCATCGATAACATCAATGAGCAGCGCATCACTCTCATTACCACGACCTTCCTGCCTTGCTCGGCCAAGCTTCCGATCATGACCATGATCTTCATGAGCTTCTTCCCCGATTCGACCTGGATCGCGCCGGCGGTATATTTGGTTGCGATCTTCTCCATTGCCGTAACCGGGATCATACTCAAAAAGAGTGCTGCCTTCCATGAGGACGTATCCCCATTCGTTATGGAGCTGCCCGACTATCACATGCCCAAGGCTCTGAACGTCTTCCGTACCACCTACGAGCGTTGCCGTGCCTTCGTGATCAAGGCCGGAACCATCATCTTCGCCACGGTGGTGATCCTGTGGTTTTTGGCCAACTTCAATTTTACGGACGAAGGTTTTGCCATGGTTGATGTCAATGAATCCATGTTGGCCGCCTTCGGTACCTTGGTAGCCTTCATCTTCATACCCTTGGGCTTTGGCACTTGGCAGGCCTCGGTGGCCGTCATAACCGGCCTACTGGCCAAGGAAAACGTGGTGGGTACCATGGCTGTGCTGTTGGGATTAGGCGATGAGGTTGCCGAGGACGATGCCGGGCTTTTAAGCGCCATGCATGAGGTTTTCCCCGTAACTGTCGCTGCATTGGCCTTCCTGGCTTTCAATCTCTGGTCCGTACCCTGCGTAGCGGCTCTCGGGGCCATGAAGCGTCAATTCGGATCGGGAAGATGGTTCGGCTTCTCAGTAACCTATATGCTGGTTTACGCCTATGTATTGGCTCTGTTCGTCTACCAGCTCGGCGGCTTTATTACCGGTACCGTGCCCTTCAATGTCTTTACGGTCATTGCGCTGGTGGTTTTGGCTCTCGTGCTCTATCTCATCTTTAGAAAGGACAGAGCAGGCGGAGTCAAACTGGCGATAGCCTCCAAAAATGTCTGATCTGCTGAAAAGTTAACGTTATTTGAAAGATCCCGCATGTCGGGATCTTTTTTTAACATTATTTTCTTTTGTAATGAATTTTCAAAAAGTAAAACCTATGATTAAGGCTTATCATGCCCGTCAAAAAAAGGAATTAAAGCAAGCTAAAAGCAGCCCTTATCGAACTTTTCTTATTGAAAAAAAAAGCCCTGATCATGGGATCAGGGCGTGATATCTGCTTTGGAGTTTGAGTGATGATCTCCTGTGGAGATAACAGCTACAAACCATCAGAACACAACGTTAAGATGATGAAAGTATGTTACATAATTTCGCCCGTTCATGCAAGCAAAAATAAAATTTTTTACACAAAACAAGAAAAATTGCTTACCCCGTCACGTCTAAATATTTGATCTCGATCACAAGAACGTGCAAAATTTTGTTTTAATATCAGTATTAAAGTTGTCAGACAAGTTAGCAACCACATTAGTCTATGGAAAGAATTAATCGTACTCTGGTGACCACGCAGGTTACCGAATATCTGCGCAAATGCATAGTGTCCGGTAAGTGGAAATTGAATGAAAAGATCCCCTCCGAAAATGTATTATCCAGAGAGCTCGGTGTCTCAAGGGCTACGTTGCGTATGGCCATAAGCCGTTTTGTTACCCTCCAGATCCTGCGTCCGGAGCAGGGGCGTGGCTGCTATCTCATCTCAGATGACGTCGATCGTTTGGGTAGCGGCGTGATCCCATCCTCCTCCTACAGTGATATCAAGGCTGTTTTGGAATATCGTCTTTTGGTCGAGCCGCAGGGGTTGAATTGGGCCTTGCAACGTGATCGGGAGGTAGTGGATGCGCTGACGCTTGAGCTTGAGGAGACCCTCAAACGTATGCGCGAAAGCATAGGTACGCCCGATCTTTTTATTCATGCCGATATGGATTTTCATAAGGCCATTGCGGCGGCGAGCGGTAACGAGGTCTTAAACGATTCCCTGTGTCGTGTATTTGAAAACACCGGGGTAAGTCATATGCGCATGAACGGATTGTTCGGCTTTGAAAGCGGTCTTAAATATCATGATCGTATTTTAAGTGCCATCAAGGAGCATGACGACAGACGGGCGGTAAGACAGCTTGAACGTCATATCAGCGTTGCCATCGACGAGTTGCAAAAGCAAGCTCTGTGATCAAAATACCTAAATAGCCGTTTCTTCCCATCATTTTATCTACGCAAAAAAAATCGGGATCCTGCGATCCCGATCGATTGTTTAAGCTCTTATTTACTGAGCATTCTGCACCATCTTATGCAGCTCCTGCAGAGAATGCACGCTCGAGTATTCATCCTCAGGCAAAGCCTCAATGCAGGCAAAGGCAGCGTTGAGAGTCGTGGTATAGCCTACGCTGTAGCGCAGAGCGTTACGACGCAGAGAGCGGGAATCCTCTACGCTCTGGCGCCCCTCGGTGGTATTGATGACCCAGCTGTAACGACCCGACTTCAGATAGTCGAGAATATTAGGTCGTCCCTCATACACCTTGTGAACGAGCGAAACCTCAACTCCGGCCTCCTTAAGGCACTGGTAGGTACCGGAGGTGGCCTCAAGCTTAAAGCCGGCCTGCTCAAGCAATTTGCCGAGCTTAGGCAGTCTGTCCTTATCGGATTTCTTAACCGACAGTAACACCGTTCCCTCGCGTACCACCGGAGATTTAGCCGCAAGCTGAGCTTTGGCATAGGCCTTGGCAAAATTGACCGCCGTACCCATGACCTCGCCCGTAGAACGCATCTCAGGTCCGAGCAGAGGATCAGATCCCGGGAACTTGGCAAAGGGCAGTACTACCTCCTTTACCGAGTAGTAGGGAGGGATCACCTGCTTGGTTATCCCCTGATCTTTAAGGCTTCTGCCGGTCATGATCCTAGCTGCGATCTTGGCCAGAGGCAGACCCGTGGACTTGGATACGAAGGGCACGGTACGTGCGGCACGAGGATTAACCTCGATCAAATAGACGTTGTTTTCACGTATGGCCAGCTGCACGTTCATAAGTCCCTTGACGTTCAGAGCCAAGGCCAGTTCCTTGGAAATGCGGGTCAGCTCGGCGATCATTTCCTCCGAAATATGCCAAGGCGGCAAAACGCAGGAGGCATCGCCTGAATGCACGCCGCATTCCTCGACGTGCTCCATGATCCCGCCTATCACCACGTCCTCACCGTCGGCAACGGCATCGACGTCGATTTCGGTGGCATGATCAAGGAATTTGTCCAAAAGCACGGGGCTCTTGTTGGAAACCTTAACCGCTTCCTTGAAATAATGGCGCAGATCATGCTCGTCATACACAACCTCCATGGCGCGTCCGCCCAAAACATAGGAGGGACGGACCACCAGTGGATAGCCTATGTCCGCAGCGGCGGCAACCGCCTGAGTGAGGGACATGGCCGTGGCGTTGCGCGGTTGCAGGAGGTGGAGGCGATTTACGATCTCCTGGAAGAGCTTGCGATCCTCGGCTCTGTCGATATCGTCGGGACTGGTACCGATGATCTTGACGCCCTCCTGCTCCAATTTCTTGGCAAGCTTAAGCGGGGTTTGACCGCCGAACTGCACTATGACTCCGTCAGGCTTTTCGGTGCGGCAGATCTCCAGCACGTCCTCGAGCGTAACGGGCTCGAAATACAGACGATCGGACACGTCGTAGTCGGTGGATACGGTTTCGGGATTGCAGTTGACCATGATGGTCTCATAGCCGTCATCACGCAGCACCATAGCCGCATGCACGCAGCAATAGTCGAATTCAATTCCCTGACCTATGCGGTTGGGGCCTCCGCCTAAAACCACGATCTTCTTCTTATCGGAAGGGAAGGACTCATCCTCCTGCTCGTAGGTCGAGTACATATAGGCCGTGGAGGTGGGGAATTCGGCGGCACAGGTATCCACGCGCTTGTAGGTGGGATAAACCTCGTGCAACCAGCGACGGGCACGAACCTTGTCCTCGGTGGTCTTAAGCAAAGCGGCCAGGCGTTTGTCCGAGAAGCCGCGGGATTTGAGATCGCGCATCTCGCTTGCATCCAGCGACTTGAGGGTTCTGCCGTCAAGACCGATCTCGATGTCGATGAGCTCCTTGATCTGAGTGAGGAACCAAGGATCGATGCGGGTGAAGTTGAACACCTCCTCCACGGTCATGCCCAGACGGAAGGCGTCGCCTATGTACCAAATACGGTGAGCACCGGCGTTCTCAAGCTCGTGAATAAGCTTGTTGCGCGCTCCGCCGTCCTTCATATTGAGGCGCGGCTCCAGTCCGCTCTTACCGGTTTCAAGACCGCGCAGTGCCTTTTGCAACGATTCCTGGAAGGTTCGACCGATGGCCATAACCTCTCCCACCGATTTCATCTGGGTGGTGAGACGATCATCGGATCCCGGGAATTTTTCGAAGTTAAAGCGCGGAACCTTGGTAACGACATAATCGAGGGTAGGCTCGAAGGACGCCGGAGTAGCATCGCCCGTAATGTCATTGCCGAGCTCGTCTAGGGTGTAACCCACGGCAAGCTTGGCGGCGATCTTGGCAATGGGGAAGCCCGTAGCCTTGGAGGCCAGCGCCGAGGAGCGCGATACGCGCGGATTCATCTCGATGATGACCATGCGACCGTTTTTAGGGTTGATACCGAACTGTACGTTGGATCCGCCGGTTTCAACTCCGATCTCACGTAAAACGGCCATGGCCGCGTCACGCATGATCTGATATTCCTTGTCGGTCAGAGTTTGAGCGGGAGCCACGGTGATGGAATCGCCGGTGTGAATGCCCATGGGATCGAAGTTTTCGATGGAGCAGACTATGATGCAATTGTCCTTGCGATCGCGTACCACCTCCATTTCGAATTCCTTCCAGCCTATAAGGGATTCGTCGATGAGCAGCTCATGGGTGGGAGACAGCTCCAGACCCTTGTTGCAGATGTTCTCGAATTCCTCGGGGTTGTAGGCGATGCCGCCGCCAGTACCGCCCATGGTAAAGGACGGACGGATAATGCAGGGGAAGCCTACCTTGCGCTGTACCTCCCAGGCCTCGTCCATGGAATGAGCGATGCCGGCACGCGGGCATTCAAGACCGATCTTCTTCATGGCCGCATCAAAGCGCTCACGGTTTTCGGCCTTGTCAATGGCGTCGGCCTTAGCACCGATCATTTCCACGCCGTACTTAGCCAGCACGCCGTGCTTTTCAAGATCCAAGGCGCAGTTTAAGGCCGTCTGTCCGCCCATGGTGGGGAGCAGGGCATCGGGACGTTCTTTTTCGATGATGCGCTCGACCACCTTCCAATGAATGGGCTCTATATAGGTGACGTCGGCCAGATCGGGATCGGTCATGATGGTGGCGGGGTTCGAATTGACCAGCACCACCTTATAACCCTCTTCGCGCAAGGCGCGGCAGGCCTGAGTTCCCGAGTAGTCAAACTCACAGGCCTGACCGATGACGATGGGACCTGCGCCCAGGATCAATACGGTTTTGATATCTGTACGTTTAGGCATTTTCCTCTCCTAGTCCTGCTTACGGTAAGTGCGCATGAGCTCGATAAAATGATCAAAGAGCATTTGCGGATCATGCGGTCCGGGACTGGCTTCGGGATGGCCTTGGAACGAGAATGCCGGCACGTCGGTTCTTTCAACTCCCTGCAAGGTACCGTCAAAGAGCGATACATAGGTAGCCTTGAGATTATGCGGCAAGGTTTCTTTATCTACGGCAAAGCCGTGATTTTGAGAGGTGATGAACACGCGTCCGCTTGCGAGATCTTTGACCGGATGGTTGGCGCCGTGGTGACCGCATTTCATCTTTACGGTTTTGGCTCCCGAGGCCAAGGACAGAAGCTGATGTCCTAAGCAGATCCCGAAAATGGGGACACGCTTTTCAAGAAATACCCTGATGGCCTCCTGGGCATAGGTGCAGGGCTCGGGATCTCCGGGACCGTTTGACAGAAATATTCCGTCGGGATTCATGGCCAATACCTCGGAGGCTTCGGTCTTGGCTGGAACCACGGTGATACGACAGCCTCTGTCGGCAAGCAGACGCAGAATATTGCGTTTTACGCCGAAATCATAGGCGACCACGTTGAACTCGGTACGGGGGCCCTTGACATAGCCCTGTCCTAATTGCCACGTTCCTTCAGTCCAAGTGTAGCGCTCTTTGCAGGTGACTTCCTTTGCCAGATCAAGTCCCTTAAGTCCTAAAAAAGCACGGGCCTTGGCTACGGCCTCCTCGTCGCTTAAGGAAGGATCGGTGGATAAGCATCCGTTTTGGGCACCCTTGTCACGCAGAAGTCTCGTGAGCATACGGGTATCGATGCCGTAAATACCGGGTTTGTCGTGTTTCTTGAGGAAATCACTTAAAGTTTCGGTGCTGCGGAAGTTGGAGCACACCACGGGTAAATCTCTGATGATAAGACCCATAGCAAAAATTTCTGACGATTCTACATCCTCGTCATTTGTGCCGTAATTGCCGATGTGCGGATAAGTAAGAGTAACTATTTGGCTTGCGTAGGAAGGATCGGTTAAGATCTCCTGATAGCCGGTCATGGATGTGTTGAATACGACTTCGCCGACAGTGGTGACGTTTTCAGCGCCGAAGGCTTTGCCCCTGAAAACAGTGCCGTCTGCGAGAGCCAGGATTGCGGTTCTGACCACAAAAACCCCCCGGAAACGATAATATGCATCTTGACGGGACAGCGGACTTTTAAGTCTGCGGAACTCCATCCTTACTATTTTAGCATAACTCACGACCGTGCGCATCAGCGCTTCGAGGGCAATGCTTGAAAACCAGGTAATTTAGCAGTAAGTGATGTGGTGCATCACATATGTGATGCTTTAAGATTTTGAGTTTTTTTTTTCAAAGCTTGTAAGTTCGGTATTCAGTAAAGGTGTGATGACTCATTTCTTAATTGAGGAAGTAAAAAAACGTATGCGGTCAAAAATGTCCGGCCTGATATATACTGCAAGAAAAATGTCATAAGAAATCAAGTGAAAGCTTTTATACGACACAGCCTACAATTTTTTAAATTACAAGGCAGAGCGATAGGACTTCGGAGCGTCGCTCTTTTGGCATGCCTGCTTTGTGCCTGTTCGCAAAATCAGGATCCCTCCGCAGTGGAGGGTAGCGCCAATTCCGTGACCGATGCCGTAAGCTATGAGGTAAGCGGCGTTAGCGACGAGGTTCTTATGAATGTAGAGACGGCCTTATCCTCGATGCCGGCCGTCTCGAAAAAAAATTCCTACCTTTTCATACGCGAAATGCGCGAAAAAAGTCAAAGGGCTTTGCGGGCCCTTGGTTATTATGCGCCCAAGATCAAAATAATTCCGCCCGAACCCAAGGGGGATCTGCAGGTAGTCAAGGTACGGATTGAAAGTGGAAAGCCCGTGTTCGTACGCGAGTGCAACATCGAGCTTGGCGGTGAGGGCGCCCGCTTTAAAAGCTTCAGGCGTATTATTGAGGAGAGCGGACTTAAATCCTATCAAAGGCTCGATCACGGCAGGTACGATTCCTTAAAGACCGCGCTTAAGGAGCATGCCTTGTCCTTGGGCTTTATGGACTATAAGGTGATAGTGTCACAGATCACCGTATATGAAAAGGAAGGCTATGCCGACGTATCTTTGCTTGCAGATACCGGCAAACGCTATTCCTTCGGACCCTTGATTGCCGACGAAAGCACTTTGGAGCTTTTAAAGCCTTCGCGTACGCTTTTTAAAATTGAAGAGGGCACGCCTTACTCAAATGAGGCCTTGAAAAAGTTTCAGCAGGATATGGCACGTACGGGCTTTTATGCCGCAGTGGACGTGCGATCTGCGGTAGAGAAAAAAAAGGATTTTAAGATCCCCGTGGAATTGCATTTGCAACGCAAAAGTAAGAATCTCATGCGTACGGGCATAGGATATTCAACGGATGAGGATCTGCGGGTGCTTTTTGCTTGGGACAAGCCGCTTTTGAACGAGCGCGGACACTCGCTGTCCACCTATGCGCGCGTGTCGTCCGTCAAGCAAAATGCCGAGGCCGTATACAAGATCCCACGCAAGGATCCCAATCTTGATTACTATTATCTGCGTCTTGCGCAAACGCATACCGATTTTAACGATACCAAATCCGATCTTTCCCATGTATCACTGCATTATGTGGCGGACATGACCGGAAAATGGCGTCGGGATTATTCCTTAAGAGCCGAGCTTGAGGACTATACTCAAGGCTATGAAAGTGATCGGGCCTTTGATGTGATGCCGGCTCTGTTGCTGTCACGACGGGAGAGCTCGGGCGGCTTTGATCCGGCCTACGGCTATTCCGTGGCCGGAGATTTTACGGGAGCCACAACGCTGTGGTCGGACTATAATTTTTTCCGGGCTCTCGTCAGCATGCAGGGGATCATGAGTCCCACTCCCTCCTCGCGCTTCATCTTCCGCCTGACGGGAGGAGGAATATTCGGCAACGATTCATATCACGTGCCGCCCTCCCTGCGCTTCTTTGCAGGCGGCGATCGCTCCATACGCGGCTTTGGGTACATGTCGCAAGCTCCCAAAAGGGGCGGGAAGCTGCGCGGCGGACGTTACCTGGCAACGGGGACGGCCGAGTTGCAGTTCCCCATAGGCATAAGCTCATCGCGCGCGGCAGTGTTCTTGGATGCGGGCAAAGCCTTTGACGAGGTAGGAACGGGAGATCTGCTCTTAGGTCCCGGCATAGGCTATCGCTATCTCTCAAAATACGGAACGGCCAGCGTGGATATGGCCGTAGGCGTAAGCGATGAGGATCACGGCTTCAAGCTGCACTTTTCCTTCGGTCCGGAGTTTTAGCCATGACAGGACCCAAAAAGCTTCTCATTTATTCTGCACTCGCCGTTTTAGCTCTTCTTTGCATGCTTACGGGCATACTTTATTACCTGTTGTGGACTACTCATGGATCCCGCTTCGTGCTGAAAAAGGCCTCGGCGCTTGCATCCGAGTATGTACGTATCGAACTGAACATTAAGGAAGGCAACCTCGCCCAGGGCTTTAAAAGCACCGGTCCGTTCTTGGTGGAGGTGCCTGAGGTGGTGAGCGTTACGGCATCCTCCTTGGATTTTAAATGGTCGCTTTGGGATCAGCTTAAAACCGGCACGCTGACGGCGGATTTTATTAAAGTTCCCAAGCTTAAGGTGGAGCTTGCAGAGGCGCTTTTTGACGACTCGGATCCTGCTTTGGCTCCCCTTAAGGATGCACAGGATGAAGAGCAGGCTTTTAGGCTTAATATTCCCGTAAAAGCCGTGATCCGCCATCTCTATGCCGAGGATTTTGCCTTTATTTCTCCGGTGGTGGATGTATTTGCAGGTAAGGCGGATCTTGGGGCTTCATGCTTTGGGGATTACGCAGGTCTGCGCTCGGGACGTCTGCGCGATGTAAATGTGCACCTTAAATATAAGAGCGAGCCCCAAGATCAAGGCTCCGAGGATCAAGCTGAGATCTTGGATCTGCTTTTGGGCAAGATGCGGGGGGATCCGGGGGCACAAAAAACGCCGCCGGCCAAGTTTCCGACCATAGATTTACCTCTTGATACCGAGCTTCGTGATCTTTTGATCATAAACGGCCGCTATTATATGGACGGTTTTGATACCGGTGCCTTTGATGCCTACGCGGATGCATCCTGGAGCGGTCATATACTGAAGGTATCCAATCTTTCAACGGCCAATGCCGACGGCAAGGCTTGGGTGCGCGGAAGCATGGATTTTTCGGATTATTTCGGGCTTCACTTTGATGTTCATGCGCAGGATCGCCCGCTTCCGCAGTCGCTTTTGTTTTTAAAGGATCATCTGCCTGAAGTCGATGCTACTGCCCGTATAGAAGGATCGCTTGCGGACTTAAAGGGTGATCTGAAGCTTTTGACGCCTAAAAAAGCGCGGATCAACGCCCGCATAAATGTACTTGATTCACTCTTGCCCTTTGAGCTTAAGGTAGATTCTCAGGATCTCTCCTATCCTTGGTATTTAACCAAGGCAAAAGTGCAGGGAGGATACGACGACAGTACCTCCCTTATGTCCGCAGGCAAAAGCATAAAAGATCCAAGATCCGCAATCGAATTAAAGGCGCACTCTGAAAGCTTGGAAAAGACCGCGAACGCTCAGGACGCATTTGGCATCAATATGCCGAAGCTTGGCGCCGGTATTTTCTTATCCGATCTTTCCATAAGCGCCCGCGGAGAAATTTTCGGTCATAAGATCCTTGACGGATCGGCGGTTTTAAACGGCTTTAATTTTAATGATCTCAAGCTTTCGCTTTTTGCCGATTCCGTTTATGACGAAAAACATCCCGATCGTATAAGCGCGGATGGAAAATACTTAAGCTCCAACTTCAAAGCCGAGCTGTCAGGACAAATCTTCTCGGGCCTTGACAGCGTGCAGGCATTTGTAAATGAGACGGTGCCTAAATTACAAAGCCTGTTTGTACAGGAGAACGGAGAAGACAAGGATGAGAGCGTAAGGCCTGCCTCAGGCGCCATAGACGTCAAAGTACAAAAACGGGAACCTTTTTTCTGCCGCGCCCTTTTCTCCGCAGATGAAGTCTCCGGGATCTCTCCTTTTGTAAACGGTCCCATGAGGCTGAGCGCTTCCCTTAATGCCGACTACAGCGGTGAAAATTCATATGCAGCGCTGGAGGATCTCAATTTTGAGGGCGTAATAGGCGGGATCAGCGCTAAGGGCGCGCTTAGAAAAATGTCCTTTGATCATCAAAATCTGCAGGTAAGTGATCTGATCTTCAGCCAAGGAGATAACAAGATCACGGCGGACGGGCGTGCGGGGGAGAATTCGTCGGTGGAGGCCAGGATCGCCCTCAAAAATTTAAATACCCTGATCCCGGGGCTTAGGGGCAGTGCGGGCGGTACCCTGAAGGTAAAGGGCGATGCCGAGCATGCCGCGCTGGAATTGTTTTTGCGCTCGCAGGAAATCCGCTATGCGGACGTGCCTCTGCGCGGTCTTTCCGATGAGGCGCGAAAGTCGGGAGGGATCACGCTCTTTGCCGATCTTATTCGTTTTGACGATAAACTGCGCCCCTCACGAAAATGTACCTTCGATCTTTTCGGCAACGAAAATCGTCATCTTCTGACCTTAGGCTGTGCCGGCAACAACAGCGGCTTTGCGGCACTGTCCGGAAGCTATGATCGTGTCTCCTCCCTATGGCGGGGAGAGCTTAGCGATTTAAGCATGATCACGCAGTTCGGACAAAACGTATCGCTTAAGAAGAAAACTGCCTTATCCTTTGATTTTAAAAGTAAAGAGGCTAATTTCGGTCCCGTAACGCTGCAATCCAATATAGGTGTTTTAAGTCTGGGCGGCGGCAAGCTTGAAAACGGTCATTTAAGGAGCAGTCTGAGGCTTGAGAATTTAAATTTGGATGCCTTGTCCGCGCTTTTACCTGAAAATGTCAGGGTACGCGGAGACTTTACGGCACAGGGAGATATAGGTATTGAAAATTATCACCCCTTCTTCGATGTGGATTTTGCATGGGATAAGGCGCGGATCTTTGCCCAAGGGGCATTTTTAGATTTTGAAAGCTTTAAGGGCGCGGCGCTTTTGCAAGGCAATCTTATGCAGGCTGCGCTTGACACAAAATTACGTAATAAGCGCGGATCGCTTAAGGGCGAGCTTAATGTGCGCGATCCTGTCGGTGCCAAGAGCCTGCGCGGTTATCTTACGCTCAGGGATTTTTCCTTGGATCGCTTAAGCGGTGTGGGCGACGGCTTTAACGAGCTTACAGGGCGCGCCAATGCCGATCTTAGGCTTTCGGGAAGCTTGCATAGGCCGCTGCTTGACGGCAAGCTTGCCGTCTTAGGCAGTGCCGAGCCCCGCTACGATATAGGTCGTCTCAATAAATTTGATCTGGTGTTAAACGCAAGCGGTACGAACGGAACTCTTGACGGCAACATAGGCGTAAACGGCGGCTCATTGAAGGTACATGGGCTTATGGATTGGAGTGAGGGCGCCTTCGGTAAAATAAATTTCTCCGCCGACGAGTTGCCGTTGTTCCTCATGGGCTACGGCTCCTGCTTTGCCAATATTAATGCCGAGGCCGCGTTCGGAGAGCAAAATTCAATACGCGGTACCGTGGTGATCCCCAAGGCCCGCATTTTAGTAAATGGCTTGGGAGAAAACGGTACGGTTCCTTCGCAGGATGAGGTGATCATAGGAGAAAACGGCGGCGAGGAGCTTTTAAAGGAGGTTAGGCGCAGAAACGGGCTTCAGGATGAAAATTTAAGCGTCGATCTCAGCCTCGATCTTGGATCGGACGTCAAGGTCGAGGCCATGGGACTTAAGACGGATCTGCAAGGCGGGATCAATTTTAAAAAGAGCCTGCAGCAAAAGGATATACGAGCCGAGGGCATAGTTTCCTCCGTAAACGGCCGCGCCGAGCTTTACGGGCACCGTTTTTTGCTGACCTACGCACAATCCGTTTTTGATGGTAACATAGCTGATCCTAAAATTAATGCCGAGGTGATCGCCGATCCCTCCGGTATTGAGGATGAGGTTGAGGCCGGCGTGCGCGTAAGCGGCAGGGCCCGCGATCCTGAAATCGTGCTTTTCTCAAAACCCGCCATGTCACAAAACGAGATCCTCTCTTATTTGTTGTACGGTCACGGACTTGATAAAAATACGAATGATCCGGACAGCTCGAGCATGCAGCTTTTAACCGCACTGGGGCTTGGAACCACTACCGGGATTGTGAACTCGGTGGCGGGAGCTTTGGGCGTGAACGGGCTGCAGTTCGGCTCCTCAGGCAGCGGGCAGCAGACACAGATTGGCGTACAGACCTATCTTACGAACAATATTATGATGTCATACGGCTACGGCGTATTTACCTCGGTAGGAGAATTTAAGTTGCGTTACGAAATGATGCGCAGATTCTACGTGGAGTTCGTGTCGTCATTGGATCAGGCCGTGGATTTAATTTACAGTTTTGAATTTGATTGAGTTAACCGGAGCATCAGCATGGTCAATATAAAAGAGCTCATCCCCGTATATACGGAGGATGTTATTAAAGAGCGCGTTGCGCAAATGGGTGCGCAAATTGCCGCGGATTGCTCCGGAGAAGAGCTTGTATGCGTCTGCGTGCTTAAGGGTGCGGTTTTTTTCTTTACCGATCTGGTGCGTGAAATCGGCCGTCATCACCGCGGGGTGATGATTGATTTTCTGCGCGCCTCCTCCTACGGAAGCGGGATGTCGTCCTCCAGTGAGGTGCGTATCACCAAGGATGTAGATATAGATGTGAAGGATCGTCATGTGCTCTTTATTGAGGATGTGATCGATTCTGGGATCACCATGAGCAAGCTCATTCCCATGTTTAAGGCGCGCGGCGCCAAATCGGTCAGGCTTGCGGCCTTGATCGACAAGCGGGAGCGTCGCGAGGTCGAGATAAACATCGATTACCCGGGCTTTGTTCTTGATAAGGGCTTTATAGTAGGCTACGGCTTGGATTTGGCCGAGAAATATCGCGAACTAACCGGCATTTACGAGGTCATTGTTGATTGATTTTAATTTTAGATCGGATGAAGACTTTAAAGAGCTGTCCTCATCCGATTTGCTTTTTTTAAAGGATACGTCTTGTTGCGGTTCGGGCAATTTGAGACCGCGTTCATTTGCATCCTTGCAGCTGCGGGCCTTGTCCGCAGTCAGAGCGCTTAAGGATAATCCCTGCGCACATTTTTTATTGCTCTCAATTTCGGATCTTGCCGATCCTTTTTTTGCCTGCAGGGATCTGATTAAGGCCTGCGGGGGCAGGATCGTATGCTTAAATTCTCTTTCAAAGCGTGAATTCAAATCGCTACTTGCAGACAAGTGCAAACCGGGTGAGATCCTCATGATCTCAGCCGATCGTCTGTTAAGCTCGCAAAAGCGCATGAATTTTTTAAGCTCCGTTATGGAGGATGATCTGAAAATGATCATCTGCGGCAATGCGCAGGATCTTGCGGATGTCATGCTTTTATGCCCGCGCTTTCGCAACGCTTTGCACGCCGATTATGTCGTCGAATATGCGTATTCCCCGGTCCTGCTTGGAGAGATCACGGCCTATTTAAGAGATCTTAAGCTTTGCAAGGATTTAAGTGCCGAGGCACTTGAGCTTTTGGCCTGGCGTGGGGCGCGTCTTGCTGAGGATCGTGCGCTCATGCTTTTGGATGAGCGTGAGCTCATACAGCTTTTGGGTGAAGCCTCGGCTATGACGGAAAAAGACGAGGTTGATGCGCGTGTGTTGCTCAAGGCTATGGGTGCCGCCGATTTTCGTCAAAATTATATTGCGCAGGCCATGATGCGCGAGCACAGAGATCGGCGCATACTCATGGAAACCTCGGGATCACGCATAGGACAGATAAACGGCCTTAGTGTCATCGAAACCTCCGGATCCTGCTATGAGTACGGAGAGCCCGTACGTATCACCGCCACCATCAAGGCCGGCGGCGAGGGCGAAATTGCCGACATTGAACGTAAGGCCGAGCTTGCAGGACAGATCCATGCCAAGGCCATGATGATCATCAACGGATTTTTAACGCGGGAGTTCGGATCAGTGCTTCCCCTTCCCGCTTCTGCCAGTTTGGTTTTTGAGCAGTCATATTCGGAAATAGACGGGGACAGCGCCTCCCTTACCGGTCTTTGTGCCGTGCTTTCGGCCTACGGCGATCTGCCGTTGCGTCAGGATCTGGCGGTTACGGGAGCGGTTGATCAGTTCGGCAACGTGCAGCCCGTAGGCGGACTTAATCAAAAGATCGAGGGCTTTTTTAAGATCTGCTCATTGCACGGGCTTACCGGCACGCAGGGTGTGATCATCCCTCATTCCTGTGCCGATGCTTTGGTGTTGCGTCCGCAGATCATCACTGCGATCGAGCAGGGTAAATTCCATATTTACGCCGTCAGGCATGTAAAGGGAGCCCTACGACTGTTTACCGGTGCCAAGTGGGGAGATCCGCAGCAGGAAAAATCCGTGGTTGCCAAGATCGTGGATAGGTTGGAGGGGATCTCCAATCGCACGGAGGATCGCCCTTGGTGGCATTTCTGGGGCTGATATCTGCACCTTTGTTGGGCAAAAATACTAAAATTTGAGCATTGCTTTTTGAAAACTCCCTAAAATGAGTAATTAGTGCATACTAAATACCAATTGAGGGAGTTTTTCCTTGGTACGTACAATTAAAAATAAAGGAGCATGCCTTAAAGCATGTCAATTGCAATGAAAATGAACAAGCTGCTTGTAGCCGTCGCCACCGTTTTATCCTTGACGGCAAATTCTTCCTACGCACAGGATCTTCCGGAGATCTCCTTTGCAACCGAGCCTACCTTTCCGCCCTTTGAATTTACTCAGGACGGTAAGATCGTGGGCTTTGAAATCGATCTTATAAATGCCATCGGCCGTGCGGCCGGATTTACTCCCAAGATTGTGGCCATGCCCTTTGATGCCATTTTACCTGCGGTGATGGGCGGTGTTCAGGAGGCGGCCATTTCGGGTATTTCTAAAAATCCCGAGCGTGAAAAAAAGGTTTTGTTTTCTGACGGCACAGTCGTCGCAGGACAGGCCATCATGATCCGCAAGGATAGCGTAGGTCAGATCCACAAGATGGAGGATCTTAAGGGCCATAAGGTCTGCGTGCAGTTAGGATCCGTCGGTGCCGACATCGTCAGAGGTATAGAGGGGGCCGAGGCCGTGACCTTCAACTCCATGCCCGAGGCTTATATGGAGCTAAAAAAGAAGGGCTGTGATGCGGCCGTGACCGGAAACCCCGTGCATCAGTACTACCTTGCCAGCACCAAGGATCAGGATCTGGTATATGTTAAGGAAAGTCTGGTCCGCGCCGTGGATCTGGGCATCATCACCAGAAAAGGAAACGAGCAGCTTATTGAGAAGATCAATGCCGGTCTGAAGACGATCAGGGAAAACGGAGAATTTGCCAAGATCGAGCAAAGGTGGCTTCCGAACGAATGATCTTCGTCCTGCGCATTAGTGCATGCAGGGAAAGATGTTTCCAAAGACTGCTGATTAGGAATTTTACTTACCATATGGCGGCGTAAAGCGTCGGCGATCACGGCTTAAAAAGCGTCAAGCAGGATATGACAAAGATATGAGATATTCCGTTGTATTCTGCTTTGCTTTGTTGTGTTTTACAAAGCCGCAGCAGTGTTCCGTGCGGGGCAAAGGCGGTTCTCATCTGGTTGCATGTCGTCTAGGACAAAGTAACGCTCTGTGCTTACTTTCTTTTGAAAACTAACAGCGTGATGATCTTATGCTTGCAAAGATGCCGTAATGCATAAATGTGAAATATTATAAAAGGGGATAGCAGAAACACGAAAGCGTTTCTGGCTCCTCCTACCGGACTCGAACCAGTGACATACGGATTAACAGTCCGCCGTTCTACCGACTGAACTAAGGAGGAACTTAGAAAAGATTTTCATAACCTATTCAAGCATTTTCAAGCTTTCTGGCTCCTCCTACCGGACTCGAACCAGTGACATACGGATTAACAGTCCGCCGTTCTACCGACTGAACTAAGGAGGAACGCCTGAAATTTTTTGAACTAAGTTCAGAAAACGTAAGCCATTATACTTAAATAATTTCTACTGTCAACAAAAAAGCGCAAAGAAAATGATCATCTCCGCCCCGTATTTTGTTTCCCGGCAATGATCCGTGACCAAATGCGATTTATACGCAACCTTTGCGTATAATCTTTTGTGAAGAAACTGCGCCCGCCGCTGCGGGATCGACGGTATATTTTCAGATTTTTCAGGTAAATGTATGGCGGTTATCAAGGATTTTGAGCTGGTAAGTCCCTTTTGCGCTTCAGGTGATCAGCCCGAGGCCATAGAGAAGCTCGTGACCGGATTGGAGCGCGGCGATCATGAGCAGACTCTTTTGGGCGTTACCGGATCGGGTAAAACCTTTACCATGGCCAAGATCATAGAAAGGATGAATCGCCCGTGCATGATCCTTTCACACAATAAAACGTTGGCGGCTCAGCTTTACGGAGAAATGAAGCAGTTTTTCCCGAAAAACGCCGTCGAGTACTTCGTTTCCTACTATGACTATTATCAGCCCGAGGCCTATGTTCCGTCCTCGGATACCTTCATTGAAAAGGATGCACAGGTAAATGATCATATTGATCAGATGCGTCTTTCGGCCACCAAGGCACTCATGGAGCGTCGGGATGTCATCGTAGTCTGCTCGGTATCGGCCATATACGGCTTGGGCGAGCCCGAGACCTACCTTAAGATGATGCTGCATTTAAGTCGCGGGGAGATCATTGATCGCAGCGCCGTGATGCAAAGACTTTCTTCATTGCAGTATACGCGTAATGATCTCGGCTTTGAGCGCGGTACCTTCAGGGTGCGCGGAGAAAGCATGGATATCTATCCTTCGGATTCGGACGGCTATGCGGTGAGGGTGGAGTTTTTCGACGACGAGGTTGAAAAAATAAGTACCTTTGATCCGCTTACGGGTCAAACCATAGCGCAGGTACCGCGCATTACCATCTTTCCCAAAACCCATTACGTCACCCCGCGGTCGATTTTGGAAAAGGCCGTGGAAAATATCAAGATCGAGCTTAACGAGCGTTGTCGTTTCTTTTTTGAAAACCATAAGCTCCTTGAGGAGCAAAGGTTGCGTGAGCGTACACAATATGACATAGAGATGATCAACGAGCTTGGCTATTGCTCGGGCATTGAAAACTATTCGCGCTATCTTACGGGCAGAAAGGAGGGGGAGCCGCCTCCCTGTCTTTTTGACTATTTACCCTCCGACGGACTGCTGTTTATAGACGAGTCGCACGTGACCGTACCGCAGATAGGCGCCATGTTCAGAGGAGATCATTCCCGTAAGGAATCGCTGGTGAATTTCGGCTTCCGTCTGCCCTCGGCCTACGACAACCGTCCTTTAAAATTTGAAGAATTTGCCCGCATGCAGCCACAGACCATCTATGTGTCCGCAACTCCTGCCGATTATGAGCTTGAGCATTCCACTCAGGTGGCCGAGCAGCTCATACGTCCGACCGGCCTATTGGATCCGCAAATAGAGGTGCGTCCCGTAGCCTCGCAGGTAGATGATGTCATGTCCGAAATAAGGATGCGTGCCGCGCGCAACGAAAGAGTGCTGGTAACCACGCTTACCAAAAAAATGGCGGAGGAGCTCAGCTCTTATCTTGAGGAGCACGGATTGAGGGTGAGGTATCTGCACTCGGACATCGATACCGTGGAGCGTATGGAGATCATAAGGGATCTGCGTTTGGGGGAATTTGACGCTCTAATCGGCATCAATCTTCTGCGTGAGGGCTTGGACATGCCCGAGGTGTCGTTGGTGGCGGTGCTAGATGCTGATAAGGAGGGCTTTTTGCGATCCTCCCGTTCGCTCATCCAAACCGTGGGGCGTGCGGCGCGCAATGTTAACGGCAAGGCCATTTTCTATGCCGATAAAATCACCGATTCCATGAAGGTGACTATCGAGGAGACCCAAAGACGCCGCGAAATACAGCAAAAATATAATGAAGAGCATCACATAAAGCCCATGCAGATCACCAAAAAGATCACCGATGTTATGGAAACGGCGATCAATGACACGGCCGTCTTTAAGGCTCCCGTTGAGAAACGTGCGCGCGGCATCTCAAGAAACGAATGGGAGAAACAGCGTCATAGCCTCAACGATCCTAAGGCTCTTATTAAAAATATAGATGAGCTTCAAGCAAAGATGCTTAAGCTGGCGCGCGAGCTTAGGTTTGAGGAGGCGGCGGCGGTTCGCAATGAAATGCAGGATTTGCAGCAACGCCTCAAGCTGATGTCAAACGATTAGCGCTTGCGGTAGATAAGGCGCAGTTGTGAGCTCATATAGTCGACAACGGCCTTAAGATCCTCGGGATCCGTTGGTCCCTGCGTATCGACGTCGGCAATGGATCCCAGGGTTTTGATAAAATCCGCAAGCTCCGGCGAGGTTATTTTTGATACCACGCCTTGATCGGGGGATAGGGAAAGACCAAGACACAGTCCCGCGCACAGATCGGACAAAGCCGTCAGGGTTTGCAGATCATTGCCTTCTTGCGGCAAAAAGAAGAAATCACCGGAATCGTTGTCAAGCTCTTTCTGAACCTTGATAGCGAGAGTGGTAAAAAAAGCAGACAGGATCCCGGGCAATGGTGTCTTATTGTTCAGGATATCGCTTATATGCCGGCTAAGATCCGAGCTTCCAGGAGAAATGCCCTTGGCCACGGCTCCGGTTATAAAGCCGGTCCACTGGTATTGATCTTCATCGATCCCGGCTTTTTTTAGCGTGTTGAATATTTCAGCGCTGTTTATTTGCAAGGCGGACATGATTAATCCTCGTTAATTTGAGCAAAATGCCAAAAATCACATATAATACGCATGCTCTTTTCACAATTTGGGATCTTACCATATGCATCCGATGCTAAATATTGCTGTGCGTGCGGCGCGTGCAGCCGGAAATTTGATCGCCCGCAACCTAGGTCAGCAAAGTCAGTTCTCCGTAGAAGAGAAAAAGAAAGACGATTTGGTAACCGATATCGATCGCGAGTGCGAGCGTACCGTAATACAGATCCTGCAGAAATCCTATCGTGATCATGCCTTCTTGGCTGAGGAATCAGGATTGAGCGGCAATACCGAGTCCGAATACGTATGGGTTATCGATCCCATCGACGGCACCACCAATTTCGTGCAGGGTATTGCACACTGTGCAGTTTCCATAGCACTGCGTCACAACGGAAAGCCCGAGGTGGCCGTGGTTTTCGATCCTTTCTTAAATGAAATGTTCACCGCCGCCCGCGGCGAGGGTGCCATGCTAAACGGTCACCGTATACGCGTCGGGACTCGTACCTCCTTGGACGGAGCCATTATCGGTACAGCCTTCCCCGTGCGTTTCCGCGAGCGCATGGATGCTTACCTTGAGCTTTTCGCTCGTCTGCTCGGAAGCTGTGCCGACGTCAGACGCATGGGCGCGGCCAGTCTCGATCTTTGCTATGTAGCCTGCGGTCGCTTCGACGGATTTTTAGAGCAGGGGCTTAAGCCTTGGGATTATGCGGCAGGCGAGCTCATAATTCGCGAGGCCGGCGGTTTGGTTACCGACTTCCTCGGTACCCCGGGTTATACCAAGACTGGCAATATAGTCACCGCCAACCCAAATGTGGTTCGTGCCATGCTACAGATCTGCAATCCGCAGGAGCTTGCCTCCGTACTGCGTTAAGACGCCTTCTGCCGTCAAAAGCCCCTCAGTGTGAGCGCCGATAAAGCTCTCCCAGCAGGGGTTTTTTCTTGCCGAAAATATCTTTAACCTGTGCCATGAAAAGCTCGGCGGCGGCTATGGAATCGATGAGGGCATTGTGGGCATTATAGGTAGGAAGAGCGCGCCTCTTGCGTATGAGATTTAACGAATAACGCGAGGGATCGCCCCTCTCTTTGATCAAGCTTCTTTCTATGGCCATGGTATCCAAAAAGATCATGGGCAATTCGTCATGATCTTTGAGACAAAGTGATCTTTTGAGGAAGCTGTACTCTATGATCGCGCAATGACAGATCACTATCTTTCCTGCAAGCTTTTGGATGAGTTCCTGCATCACTCTGTGCGGATCTTCGCCCTTTTCCAAAAGCTCGGGTGTGATCATATTTATAACGGCCGTTTCCCCGCGTACGCCGTCTCTTCTTTTGAGGAGATGGTGGAAGGCGGTGGAAAAATCTATGCCGTGACGATCCAGGGCTATTCCTCCCACCGACAGGATTTGATCTTTTTTATGATCAAGTCCCGAGGTTTCAAAATCCAGGGCATAGACGGGCAGATCGTAAAGAGGCGTGTCGCCGTCGGGTATATTTACGGCATAAAGCTTTTTTAAGCTCTCGGGAAGATCAGGATCGTTGAGAGTCCTGTTGCAACGCCGCTTAAGTCTCTTTAGGGGATCAAAAAAATCAAGGAGCATATTTTCAGCCTAATATTCCAAGTCCGGGCGCGAATCTTACCAAAGCGGCGGCCTGATGACGGGATATGATCCTAAAGGCGTCGCGCAGGTGATTGCGTTCAAATTGGGTGAGCTCCGAGGGAACAAGGTTGTTGGTAGGCTCTTTACCTTGTGTCAGAGCCTCCTGCTGGTGGCGGAAACGTACTGCATTTAAAAAAGAATAAGCCTCGGCCAGCTCGCGAAAATCATCGCGCTTTAGAAGTCCTGCATCTGCGGCATCGGCAAGTCTTTGATAGGTATCGGTGCTCATGCTGGAGGCTCCGAGTCCGTATATTCTGCCCAATTCCACGATGAGCTTCACCGCCTGACTTTTGATATTGAGCGAGGGCGCGCTGCTACCGTCCTTTTTTAAAACAAATTGTCTGAAAGTTCCGAGGGGCGGAGATACGGTGGTGGAGGCCTGACAGAGAAAGGTCAGAAAACGTGTGTTTTTTTGGACCAGCCTGCAAAGATGTTTTTTTAATTTTCCTACCAAAAAATCATCCCCGTACAGGCTGCGCATATCCAAAAAGACCATACTGTTCAAAAGCGCGTCGGAGGAGGTATAGGATACCCACTCGTCATATTTTTTTGTCCACTCGTCATAGCTTGCGCACCATTTGGGATTGCTTGCCATATAGTTACCCTCACATAGTGGATAACCGCATGTAGCGAGGGCCTTGCAAACACGATCGGATAGAGTATGGAAATACTCGGTTTCCTCTATGCTCAGCGGTCGCTCCGTAATGATGGCATTATCCTGATCTGACAGCAGCTGCAATTCGTTGCGGGCCAAGGAGCCGGCTGCGGCAAAGCAAAAGTTGCAGGGGGGCGGAGACATATCTGCAAGCGTGAGCGTGATGATACGCTCGTAAAACATATCGGCAATGCGTGACATCATGCGTTGCATGGCATGCGGACGCATGCGGGTTTCGAGCATGGAGATGAAAACCGAGCGCACCTGCTTGGATAACAGCCTGAGCGTGGCAAGATCGCCTGCGTTCTTTACGTCTCTTATAAGATATACGGCCTCCAGGGCGGAGTTTTGCAATAACTCGGTGGTGGTTATGAGTCCGTACAGATCTCCGTTCTGCGTGACCGGCAGGCAACGAACGTTGTGCATGATCATGCTTTCAAAAACCATTTCCAGGGATTCGTCGGCATCGCAGGTGAACACGTTGCGTGTCATGATATCCGCCACCTTAGTATCGTAGGGCAAACCTGCAGCTACCACTCGGCTTGAGATGTCGGAGGAGGTCAGAACGCCGGTTAATTGTCCCGCAGCATTTTTTATGACTGCCATATAGCAGTGCTGACGGCTTAATGCACAGGCGGCTTTTTTAACGTCGTCCTCCTCCGCAAGGAGCACGGGCCTGGGGCGGCAAACGCTTTTGGCCGTACGCTCGGCAACTACATTGGCTCCGTTATCCTCATCAAAGGTGTGGGTGCTGGCAAGTCTTACCCATTCCTTGGAGTTGAAATACTCGCCGACGTCGTGATTTTTGGTAATAAGAAATTGCAGAACCTGGCGATTTATAAAGTAGAGCAGGGTATTTTCCGGGAAGCGTACGAAGTAGTCGCTTTGTCCTTTTTTATCTATTTGGGTATAGCCGAAGGTATCGCCTACGGCGAGCCTGGCTCTTAGGGAATGATCCTTTTTGTTGATCTCCTCGGCAGCTCCGGTCCTCACCATATAAAGACCGGCCCCGGCCAAATCCTCGTTGTCGAGCATGTCGTCGGTGCTTTTGTAGCATATGCGTATGGCGGCGGCTACAGCATCGGTTTCAAGGGGGGAGAGCTGAGAAAAAGGGTAGGTATGGGAGATAAAATCGTAGATGCTCGGAAGGAGAGATTGATCCATATGCAACTCCAAAAAAGGGGATCCTGCAGGATCCCCTCGTAGTTTTTACATCGACATATTACAGACGATCGTCGAAAGGATCGGAGCTGCGCTGAGTGTCTATGCTACGGTAGGTTCCGGCCTTGCACTGAGCTGCAGTAAAGCCGCCGTGACGATCTGACTTTTCAAAGGCCTCTCCATCCTCAGGCGCGCGTGATTGCACCGATCCTGAGAAATCGGGAGCGATGAACTCCGGCTCCGAAATGGAGGAAATTTCCGCATACTCGGTATGAGCGCTCAGGCCGCCGACTTTTTCCGATCTGGTATAGGCGGCACCTGATTCAAAGTCTCTTGCGCTTTGTTGCATGGAGAAGTCGGGGGCGCCGGCATCAGCCAACATACCGGCCTCTTCCTCGGTGAAGATCATGGCCTTGTGCTCGACGGGATGCCAGGTTGCAGCCTTTTGAGCCTGCTCTCTTATGAGATCCTTGGCATTGAGCTCGGGAGTACGACGATGCTGGGCATGGCGAGGTGAGTTTTCTCCCTCGTTGCGGGTACGGCGCTGTCCGCGTACGGGACGCTCCGTGCGTATTTCCTGATCGTCATTAATGCGCTTTTCAGCACCATTTTTTTCGCGCAGCTCAGCGTTATCGCCCTGATTTTGACGACGCGGGCGACGTTCTGAACGCACCTGACGCTCGCCTTCGTTTTGACGCTCGGGCTTTGCCTGACGCTCCTGAGTCTGGGGAATGTCACGCTCGGCTGCGTTTTCCGTACCGCGCACCTCATTCTTGCTGCTGCGACTTTGACGACGCTTGGGTGTTTGACGGGGCTTGCCGGCACGACCGCCGTAGTCTTTGGCGCAGCTGTCTTCTTGGTGCTATTATCCTCCTCCTCATTCTTTGAGGATAAAAGACTTGAGAAGAAGCCGGCTACGGTTTCCAAAAAGCCCTTGCTTTGAGGCTCCTCTTTGACCTCGGTGCGGCGACGACGTCCAGCCTGACGGGGAGAGGATTTCTTTTCGCCGCGAGTTTCACCCGCGTTTTCCTTCTTAGAGGCGGGGGCGGTTGCGGCCATGGTCATCGTCAGTTGCTCGGCACTTATGGCCGGCTGATCCTCATTTCCCACCTCGTTTTTAACGTCGCGTCTTAGGAATTTTTCTTCATCGTTGCGACGAGCTTCCTCATTTAGAGTACGTAGCATTTGAATGCTGCTCAATTTGGAGGCTGAGTTTTGCTGAGGCACGCGCTGCACCATGTAATCCTGCGGCATGTAGTGCTTGTCGGGGATCACGGTGATGGTGATATGGTTGCGCTCCTCTATGTGTGCAATCTGATCGCGTTTTTCATTTAAGATGAAGGTGGCTACATCCACCGGGCAGACTGCATATACATCGGAGGCCGTATCCTTGTGAGCCTCTTCCTCGATGAGACGCATTATGGACAGCGCCAGAGAGGAGGTGTCGCGTACCGTGCCCTGTCCCTTACACATGGGGCAGACGTGCGATGAGGACTCTTCAAGCGAAGGGCGCAGTCTCTGTCTTGACATCTCGAGCAATCCGAAGCGGGAAATGCGAGAGAACTGGATGCGAGCGCGATCCTGACGTACGGCCTCGTGCATGCGATTTTCAATTTCGCGCTGATTTTTAAGCGGAGTCATGTCGATGAAATCGATGACAACCAAGCCGCCTATATCGCGAAGTCTCAGCTGGCGAGCGATCTCCTCGGCCGCCTCGATGTTGGTTTGCAAGGCTGTTTCTTCGATATCACCGCCGTGGGTGGCCTTGGCCGAGTTAACGTCAATGGAGGTCAGAGCCTCGGTAGGATCGATCACGATGGCGCCGCCTGACGGAAGACGTACCTCACGCTGGTAGGCCGAATCGATCTGGCTTTCTATTTGGAATTTAGAGAAAAGCGGGACGCCACCTTGGGAGGAGTACAGACGGATCTTGCTTTCAAATTCGGGGCGAACCTGACGTATGTAGTGCAAAACCTCATCATAAACGTTGCGGCTGTCTACTAAGATCTCGCCTACGTCCTGACGCAGATAGTCGCGAATGGCACGCAGAGCTATGTTTGATTCCTGATGGATAAGGAAAGGGGCGCGGCGCTTGGCAGCGGCATCCTTGATAAGCCCCCAAAGCTTGATAAGAATGGACAGATCCCATGCCAGCTCGTCGGCCGTTTTGCCAACTCCCGCCGTACGGACGATGATGCCCATGCCCTCAGGTACCTCAAGCCCCCTCATGGCGGTCTTCAATTCGGTACGATCCTCACCCTCGATGCGACGGGAAATTCCGCCGGCACGGGGATTATTGGGCATAAGCACGAGGAAGCTGCCGGCCAAAGATACATAGGTGGTAAGGGCCGCACCCTTTAAGCCGCGTTCTTCTTTTTCAATCTGAACGATGACTTCGGTGCCTTCCTTAAGAGCCGATTTAAGCGAGGCCTTATCGTTGAAATTGGTTCCCTGAGGAAAATACTCAGGCGCAATTTCCTTTAAGGGCAGGAATCCGTGACGATCGACGCCGTAATCAACGAAAGCGGCCTCGAGACTGGGCTCGACGCGAGTGATGACACCCTTGTAAATATTCGCTTTCTTATTGGCGTGCTGTGGGGATTCAATGTCGAGATCATAAAGCTTCTGACCGTCGACCAGGGCAACGCGAACCTCTTCCATTTGGGTCGCATTAATAAGCATTCTCTTCACGAGAAAAGCTCCTTATTATGATATGGGCATTATTTATGCGTAAGCAATCGTCCGACTGCCTTACCGGGGCACGGGTATAATCAAGCTCCCGAACAATAAGGATCGAGTGCGCGCCAAATAATGAATCAAATTGTTTAAAACCCGACGACAACTCGCCTTATCCCTAAAGGGGAGGGGTTATCAGAGGGGTGCCGCAGTGAACGCTTTATTCACATTTTGTCAGTGCTCGTATACCATCACGCAAAAGAGGTGAACGCCCGGCATCCCGGGCAAGCGACACGCTAAAAAATAGGAGACAGAAACCATGAACAACAGGCTGTCGTATCCCCTTGCATATTATGCCACAGCTTGAGCGCTCCTGAGTGGATGGAAACGGTAGACTTAGTGATTTTCTGTCTGCTATCTGAGGGCAGGCGCTTTAAGGGCGGGTAATGAGGACAGATTTTTAAAGTAACAAGCGCTGTAGGATCGGGAGAAGAGCGTCAGTCAACGTGCTATACTTGCCCCGGAAATAGGGCGCATGAAAGCAATACAGGCCCTTTAATCCGGGGCAGATACGTTGTTCTTTTAAGAAGGCGGCGCCTTAATTAAAGGAAGCCTGCAGAAAAGTGTCCATTCCGATAAGATTCAAATTTAGCATCACCAAAAAGCGGCAGGATAATGCGGTTGCGGCACAGTCTTGAGCGCATGTAATTAAAAATTTAAAGATCCGGCACAGCCAAGCGATGCCGCCATAGCGAGGGATGAATGTTACCACCCGTCAGTGAAAAAACCGTGCATGAAGGGGTCAGATTTAAAACGGCCGATGAGAATGATGCGGGACAAAGACTTGATAATTATCTGGCGCGAAATCTCAAGGGAGTTCCGCGATCTCTCATCTACCGTATATTGCGACGCGGAGAGGTCAGGGTAAACAAGGGACGCGTACAGCCTTCCTATAAATTGCAGGCAGGCGATGTGATCAGGATCCCTCCCGTGACCGTAAGCGCAGGGCCCGTAACCGTACCCTCGTCAAATTTGCAGCTGGTACGCGATCTTAAGGCGCGTATAGTCTATGAGGATGCGGATCTTCTGGTGGTGGACAAGCCGGCAGGCCTTGCCGCACACGGCGGAAGCGGGATTGAATTCGGTTTGATCGAGGCTTTGCGCGCTCTGCGTCCGGAGCTGCGTTATCTTGAATTGTGTCACCGTCTGGATCGTGAAACCTCAGGCTGCCTCATCGTAGCCAAAAGACGCAGTGCTCTGCGTAATTTACACGAGCAATTTCGTCAGCGCTCGGTACACAAGCGTTACCTTACTTTAGTTCCAGGTAAATGGGATCGCCGACAGAAGCTTATAAGCGCTCCGCTTATTCGTAATGAATTAAGATCCGGAGAACGTATGGTCGAGGTGGACTTCAAACGCGGTGCACCGTCGTCTACGGGCTTTGACATAGTTGAAAGCTTTGACGATGCCACGCTCATGGCCGCCATGCCGCATACGGGCAGAACTCATCAGATCCGTGTCCATTGTGCTTATGCAAGACATCCCGTGGCCGGAGATGAAAAGTACGGGGATAAGTGCTTTAACTCCCGCATGCGTGAACTGGGCTTAAAACGCATGTTTTTGCATGCTTTTCGCATAAGCTTTTTCAGTCCTGAGGACGGCAGAGTGTTGAAAATCGAGGCCCCGCTTCCCAAGGAGCTTACAGCTGCACTTGAGGCCCTCAGGGATAAGAAAAAAGATGAGTGATACGGTAAATATGAGCGCAGTGTCACGCCCTTATGTGCAGGACGAGGGATTAAAGGACATTCTTTGCAATATAAAAGCCGTGGCCTTCGATCTTGACGGCACGCTGTGTGACAGCATAGGTAACATCATCGCCTGCACGCGGGCCTTGTTTGCAAGGCTTGATTTGAGAGCGCCCCAAGATGCGGAGATCACCGCCACCATCGGCATGCGTCTTGAGGAGGGATTGCGTACTTTGTTGCCGCCGCCCTTAAAAAAAGATTATGAAGAGGTAACCCTGCTGTATCGCCGTATCTTCAGCGAGCATCCTGAGTTTATGCTCGATAGGATCTTCCCAGGGGTTGAGGAATTGCTCGAAGAACTCAAAGCGCGGGGCATTAAGATTGGTTTCATTTCAGGACGTATTCGCAAGGGGGTTATGCGTACCTTGGATGCGACTTTTTTAGGTGATTATGCCGATCTGATTGTGTCCGGAGACGAGGGAGCATCCAAGCCTGCCCCCGATCTTATGCGTCTTTTTTCCGATCGCAGCCATATTCCTTGCGCGAGTATTTTGGGAGTAGGAGATTCGGATTTGGATGTAGGCATGTGCCTTGCGGCAGGCAGCTATTGCCTTGCCGTTCAAACCGGGGTGTGCAATGCGGAGGATTTTTTAGCCCTTGAGGCTAAGCCTCAGTTTTTACTTCCGTCTGTAGCCGATCTTCAAGGGTATCTTTAATAAGATACTAACGATAGGCTCGAGCTTGAACGGATTGAGGCTATATTTTTGCCAACCCCGTCTGCTTTGATACGATCAGCGCACGGCGTTTTTTTCCGTCTTTACGTCGGCGCATTTGATGGCATTTATGGTCGCATGTACGCCTAAAAACACCGGCACATCGGTGCTTGCACGATCGGGCATGGCCATAAAGGTGATTTTGCAACCGGGCTTTACGGCAGCCCTCTGCGCCGTGCTGTAGAAAAGACTGTCGATCACAGCCGCATCAATCACATAGGCACGATCCTTAAATGTATAGAATCGGGTACCGCGAAAATCTACGGTGTTTTGCTCAACGATCATATCGGTAAATATAAGGGGCAGGGTTGCAAGCTCTTTCGTAAGAGATCCTATGACGCGATTGTTCACTATTTGCACAAGCAATTCGCGGTTTAAGAAGATCCCAACATTCGTAGCATATAGGTTTTGGGTGGAGAAGCTTATTTGATCCTGTCCCTTTCCGTAGTTTGTGATCGTAAGCAGTCCCTCGAGCTTTTGATTGACCGTGCCTTTAAGTCCGGCTGCCATGAACGGAAACACCGCCGTTACGGTTTGGTATTTGGTACCCTCAGCCTTGGCGGTAACGCGCGTAATGATGCTTTTTTTTACCTCCTCGTTCAAAACCTCTCCCTCATCTAGGATCACCTCGTTGATGCTGTAGTGTGCGGTATTGAAGTACTGCGTTAAGGTATAGGCCTCGCTAAGAGAGGTCTGTGCGCTAAGGAGGATAAAAATGAACAGCGATGACAGAAAACGCATTTGGGATCTCCATACTTCTGTTTGTTCAAAACAACATATGTTTTTGTATTACGGCGCATGAGGTGCGCCCTCGGAGCAGGCGGTACGAGCTATGCCCGAAGTTTAATCATTGCCAAAAGATCTTATATGCTCTAGTGTATACTGACAGCGTTTTTTTTGAAATTAACAATTTATAACGGCGTCAGGGAATTTTTCCACATAATGCTAGAGCAAACGCATAATTTTGGGAAAAGCCTCTTGTGCGTTCGTGACACCGCAATCTAGTCCGTATCAGTCTTTGATTAAATTTAAATCTTGGCTTATGGAGAGTATATGGCCGCTTTTAACGATATAGTAAATTTTGACAAAGCCGTCTCCTTGGAGCAGAGCTTCGATGTAGAGATAGATCCCGAACTCTTCAGCCGTTTTTCCTCGTCAGTAAAGGGGATCAAAGTCCCCATTCACGCCGTCTACTCCTTTTTTAAAGATCCGCAGGGGCTTAAAACGGTGGCAGGATATATAGAGAGCCCGCAAACAGTATTTTGCTGTGAGCGTTGCGGCAAAGAATTCATACGCTCGGTACGCGCCGAATTTTCCTCAACCTGTGATGAGCAGAAGGTAAGACAGTTGCGCCTTGAGGATAAATATGATCTCGTTGAGATAAGTGCAGGCGGTGATTTTGCTCTGCTTGATTATTTGGAGGACTGCCTGATGCTGGAGTTGCCCTATGCACCCAAGCATGAGGAGGATGATCCCGCATGCCTCATGACCACCAGCTGGTCTTACGGAGAATTGCCGGAGGAGGAGCCGGGAGCTTTTGCCAAGGCACTCGGCGAATTAAAGGAAAAAATGAGATCCTAATTTAGCGATCTCCCGTCACCATTTAATGAAGCTTCTGCTAAAACTCAGGGCGATGAAAAAAAAGCTCGACGACAGGTAAAATTTGATTAATATCATATTTTTCTTGAAGTTCGTTGTGCATAAATGTATAATTTTGCGCTAATGTCGCCTGTACGGCGGCTGTGCTTGATACGTATAAGACAGAAATATTTTGATATTTCTGCAAATTTCTAGAAATTTAGGAGAACATAGACATGGCAGTTCAGCAGACCCATAAGTCTCGTTCACGTCGTGATATGCGTCGTTCTCACGATGCATTGGACGCAGTGACTTTATCTGTCGACAAGGCTTCCGAAGAAGTACACGTACGTCATAACCTGACCCCCAACGGCTATTACCGCGGAGTCAAATATGATCTTACTCCGGCCAAGCCCTTGGAGAAGCGCAGCTGATTTCTGCGTTTGATTTTTTTTAGATAAGCTTATCATCGGAGCGGGGTGTTTTCGGTTAGCCGAAACACCCCGTTTTAATATTAGTGGAACACAAAAATATTACCGTAGCTCTGGACGGAACCGGCGGGGATCTTAACTGTATCGACGGCTGCGTGCGTGCCGTTGAATTTGCCCTGACACTGTATCCTTCCATGCGGATCATGGTTTTCGGTCCTTCCTTGCTTAAGACTTCCTTGCAGAAAATACGCGGTTATCAGGATCGTATCGATTTCGTGCTTGCTCCCATGGGCATTCCTCAGGACGAAGATCCGCGGGCGGTGCTGGCAGGCTATGCACAATCTGCCATGCGTTTGTGCCTTGAGGCGGTAAAAGCCCGAAAGGCCGATGCCGTAGTGAGCGCAGGCGGGACCGGTCCCTTGGTAGTGCTGTCGCGCCATATTTTAGGGACTTTCGGTAATGTGCATCCGGCCCTGTGCTCAAGACTGCCAGCAGGCGGAAATAAGCGTTATACCCTGATGATGGATATGGGGGCCAATGCCCGCTCAAGTGCCGACGATCTCTATGATTTTGCCCGCCTCGGAAGCGCCGCCGCCAAAATTTTGCTGTCAAATTCCGCCCCCCATACGGCTGTTTTGAATATAGGTACCGAGGAGGACAAGGGGAATATGCAGGTACGGCAGGCGCGTGATCTTATAAAATCCGATCCGCGACTTTTGTTCGACGGCTTTATCGAGCCTAATCGTATATTCTGCGGTGATGTCGATGTCATCGTTACCGACGGCTTTACAGGAAACGTGGCGCTCAAAGCCGCCGAGGGAGTGGCCGGGATCTTTGCACGTACGAGTTTTTTAAAGAGGATCCTGGTCAGACTGTCATGGCCGGAGTGGCTTATACCGTGGCAGTACAACGGATCGTTGCTTTTGGGGGTTGACGGAGTGGTGGTGAAAAGTCATGCCAACGCCCCCGATCATGCCTTGGCAGTGGCTATGGTTGAAGCTGCCAGAGCAGTAAATTCGGGACTTCTTGAGGGAATGAAAAAGGATAAGCTTTTAGAAAAACTTGACGGCTGAATTTTGCTTTTGATCATGCCTTGCTAAAGCGTTTTACTGGCTAGCGGGCTTTTTTTGGTATCATAGACGCAGTTTTTTTCAGTTATAACACACAAATGAGTAAAACCTTGTTCACCAAAATCCTAGGAACCGGCAGCTATCTTCCGGAACAGATCCGCACCAATGCGGATCTCGAAAAGATGGTAGATACATCAGACGAGTGGATAGTGGAACGTACCGGCATACGCGAACGGCGTATTGCCGCTCCCGATGAAAGTGCCGCTTCCATGGGATTTGAGGCTGCCGTGAAGGCCTTGGATAGTGCCGGCATGACTGCCGGCGACGTCGACGCGATCATATGTGCTACCACCTCAGGCAAAAACGCCTTTCCCTCCACCGCCTGTGAAATCGCGGGACTTTTGGGAATAAGCGGTGTTCCCGCCTTTGACGTAGCGGCGGCCTGTGCCGGCTTTAGTTACGGCTATGGGCTTGCTCATTCCATGATCCTCTCGGGAATGTGTGAGAGGGTGCTGGTGATCGGCACGGATCTGCTTTCACGTGCCTGTGATCCTGCTGATCGCACCACCGTCATTTTGTTCGGAGACGGGGCCGGGGCTTGTGTACTTGGAAAATCCGCAGAGCAGGGTACGCTTGCAGTTAAGCTGTCCTCAGATCCCAAATTCGGGCCTTTATTAAAGTTACCGTTCCCAACTCGCGGCGGAGACGACTCCGACAGCTCATATCTTTTTATGAAGGGTAACGACGTATTCCGCCATGCGGTGGTTTGTCTTTCCGGTTTGGTATCCGATACTCTTGAAGCTGCAGGTGTTAAGGCCAAGGATCTTGATTTCTTGGTGCCGCATCAGGCTAATTTACGCATCATTGCGGCGACGGCAAAAAAACTCGGACTTGATATGTCGCGCGTGGTCCTGACTTTGGATAAGCAGGGGAATACTTCATCCGCATCCGTGCCTTTGGCACTTGATGAAGGTGTACGCAAGGGGCTTATTAAGCGCGGATCCCTAATTTTGCTCGAATCCTTCGGCGGCGGCTTTACTTGGGGATCAGCCTTGATCCGTTATTAAAAGGTTTTAAAAATTTATTTTTGTTTTGGAGATGCGCCTTCGGTGCAACGGAATTGATATGAAAAAATTTGCAGCCGTATTCCCGGGACAGGGATCTCAGTTTGTGGGTATGTTCGCCTCGTTCATGGAAGATCCCATTGTTAATGCAACCTATGACGAGGCCGGTGAGGCCTTGGGCTACGATCTGCGCTCTTTGACTTTAAACGGTCCTGAGGAGGAGCTTAATCGTACTGAGATAACTCAGCCGGCTATTCTTACTGCGTCCGTGGCAGCCTTCAGAGCATTGAGAGAAAAAGCAGGCGATCCGGCCTGTGTGGCGGGCCACTCTCTGGGCGAATACAGTGCATTGGTGGCTGCAGGCGTGCTTGAGTTCAAGGATGCCGTGCGTCTGGTGCGTTTGCGCGGACAAGCTATGCAGGAGGCCGTACCTGCAGGGCGCGGTGCCATGGCTGCTGTCTTAGGACTTGATGATCAGGTGATCATAGATAATTGCAAAATGGCTGCCGAGGAAAGCGGTCACGGCGTATGGGCTGCCAATTTTAATACTCCGGGACAGGTTGTAATATCAGGCAGCAGTGAGGGGGTAAAAAAGGCCTCGGAGCTTTTGGCACAGGCCGGTGCGCGTCGAGTGGTCCCTCTGGCCGTTTCCGCCCCCTCGCATTGTCCGCTCATGCAAAGTGCGGCCGATCGTTTGCAGGAGGCCCTGAAGGAGATCAAGGTTTGCGATGCCAAGATCCCCGTTTATTCAAATGCCTATGCCAAACCGGAAAGTGCGGCCGAAGAAATTGTGAAAGCGCTGGTTCTGCAGCTTACCGGTCCCGTACGTTGGGCACAGACCGTGACGGAAATGAAAAAAGCCGGGGTTGAGGTTTTGGTTGAAACCGGTCCCAACAAGGTTTTATCCGGCATGGTACGTCGCATCGACAAGACCTTGGGTGCGGCCAATGTTTGCGATCCCGAGTCCTTAAGCAAGACTCTTGAAATTCTCAACTGATTTTGAGGTGCAATAAATGTTTGATCTGGATATGAGCGGAAAGCTGGTTTTGGTGACCGGAGCCTCCCGTGGAATAGGTAAGGCCGTAGCACAGGAATTTGCAGCTCACGGGGCCGAGGTATGCGGAACGGCAACCTCACAAAACGGTGCCGATGCCATCACGGAGTACCTAGCAGGTCACGGAACGGGCTTTGTTATGAACGGCCTTAACAACACTTCCGTGGATGATTTGTTCAAGGCCGTAGAGGAAAAATACGGCAGAGCCCCCGACGTACTCATCAATAACGCCGGAATAACCCGCGATACTCTGCTTATGCGCATGAAGGACGAGGATTGGAACGACGTCATTCAGTGCAATCTTACGGCCCAGATGCGCCTTGCCAAGCTCTGTTCGGCAAAAATGATGAAAAAGCGTGCAGGTGCAATCATCTCCGTAGCCTCCATAGTCGGAGAGACCGGCAATGCCGGACAGTGCAATTATGCAGCTGCCAAGGCGGGACTTATAGGTTTTTCGAAATCTCTGGCCAAGGAAGTGGCATCGAGAGGGATCACCGTCAATTGCATTGCCCCGGGCTTTGTGGCAACCGATATGACCGCAAGCCTCAAGCCCGAGCAGCTTAAGGCTTGGACGGATACCATACCCTTAAAGAGAGCTGCAACGGCTGCTGATATTGCCGGAGCTGCTTTGTTCCTTGCATCCGATATGGCTTCATACATCACCGGTACGGTCATAGATGTAAACGGCGGTTTGTACTGCGGTTAACATAGTTTTTGTTAAAGTTGGGAGCAAATACGCAAAATTGAATATTTGTGTGCTACCAATGTGACAGGAAAACATATATAATTAACTTAACTTTTCAGAGGTCGGGCATAGGGCCCGGCTCTTTAAACGTAAAGAGGACAGATGTCTGCGCCTCGGCGCAAGAACTGATCAAGGAAACAAATGAGCAACAGTATTGAAGAACGCGTAAAGAAGATTATTGTCGACCAGCTTTGTGTTAAGCCCGAGGATGTGGTTCCTGCCGCATCATTTGTAGATGATCTCGGTGCTGATTCATTGGATACCGTCGAGCTCGTAATGGCACTTGAAGAAGAGTTCAAGACCGAGATCCCTGATGAGGAAGCCGAGAAGATCAACACTGTTCAGGCTGCCATCGATTACATCGAGAAGCATCAGGACGACGAGAAATAATTTTTGTTCTGAGCAGGCGGGTAAATCCCGCCTTTTCTTAGATTTTATTTGATGGAGAAGCTTATTACTTCTCCGTTTTTATTTTAAGCAATGAATTTGGAGACTTTGACGGTGCAAAATCGCAGAGTAGTAGTAACCGGTTTGGGAATGCTCAGTCCTGTAGGAAATACGGCTGAGGAGTCTTGGAAGAATCTTTTGGCCGGTAAAAGCGGCATCAGCAGAATCGAGCATTTTGATGTGTCCGATTTTTCAGTAAAAATCGCCGGTACCGTCAAAGATTTTGATGCCGCCGCTTGGGGTATCAACGCTAAAGATCAGCGTAAGATGGATGAATTCATCCAGTACGGTATAGCTGCCGGGATCATGGCCCTTGATGATTCGGGGATCGAGATCACCGACGAAAACCGCGATCGTATCGGTACCATGATCGGCTCCGGGATCGGCGGACTTACGCTCATCGAAAAGAATATCAACGGTCTTGCCGCCCGCGGTCCCAAGGGAATTTCTCCTTTCTTCGTTCCTTCCACCATCATCAATATGGTTTCGGGGCAGCTTTCAATTATGAAGGGTCTGCGCGGTCCCAATTTGTCTACGGTCACGGCCTGTGCTACCGGAACTCATGCCATCGGTCTGTCATACAGACTTATTCAATACGGTGATGCCGATGTGATGGTGTGCGGCGGCTCAGAAAAAGCCTCCACTCCCATGGGTATAGGCGGTTTCAGTGCTCTGAAGGCCTTGTCCCACCGCAATGACGAGCCCGAGAAGGCTTCAAGACCTTGGGATAAGGGGCGCGACGGATTTATTTTAGGCGACGGTGCCGGAGTATTGGTGCTTGAGGAGTATGAGCATGCTAAGGCTCGCGGGGCTAAGATCTATGCCGAGATCACCGGCTTCGGTATGTCAGGCGACGCCTTCCATATGACGGCTACCCCCGAGAACGGAGAGGGAGCGGTGCGCTCCATTCGTCATGCCTTAAAGGATGCCGGTATCGAGCCTGAGCGCGTGAACTACATCAATGCACACGGAACCTCGACCCATGTGGGCGATCTTTCGGAGTTGCGTGCCGTGAAGAGTATTTGGGGTGATGCTCCTCAAAATACCTGCATGAGCTCCACTAAGTCCATGACCGGACATCTTTTGGGGGCAGCAGGCGCCATCGAGGCCGTGATCACCGTTTTGGCAATTCGTGATCAGATCTGTCCTCCTACCGTCAATCTTGACGATCCCGAGGACGAGGTAGGCTCCTTCAACTTGGTTCCGAATACGGCCCAAAAGCATGATATAGAATATGCTTTGTCAAATAATTTCGGCTTCGGCGGAACCAACGGATCGCTTATATTTAAGCGCGTCTGATTTGAAATATTTATAAAATAAGGGGATCCTCAAAAAAAGAGGATCCTTATTTTTTAGAACAAATACAAAGGCTCCACGGTACTGCGTATGTCCGCAACGGATGACGGTCCGAAGTAGCGTGCATCAAAGGAATTCTTTTTTTCAACGGCGAGCAATACCTCATTATCTTCAAGCTTTCTTTTAAGTTCGAAGTGCTTGAGATTTCTTTTTTGGGCATCGAATAAAGAGGGCTCGGTATTGCGCAGAAGTTTGCCGTTGACGCGAATGCCGTCCTTGTCAATTTGGGCATGATCTCCCGCCCTGGCTACCATTTTTTTACCGACAGGTGCGGTATGAAGGTGACAATTTCCATAACCCACGTAACGGCGCTCCTGACCGAGTTTGGCGGCATTTGACGGCAAACAGCTTATTACATAGTCATTCCTATGAATTTCTCCTTTTTTCTCTAGGTAGATCCCGGGGGGCATGGAGGATGTTAGATTGATCCACATCCCGGCGTAGGAGAAAAAGAGCTGAACGACAGCAGAAAGGAAAATAACTGCGAAAACGATCTTTAATAAGAGCTTTGATTTCATATCATCCGTCCGATAGATTTGGTGTGACATTGTCTACGGATGATAATCCTCTTTAAAAAAGCGTCCCCCCGAATAACGGCTCTTCGCGCCTAAATGCCCTCCGTGAGGGTGTTGATGGCATCGGCGGTGGCCTTGCGATTTTTAAGAGCCGTTTCTCCCATAACCTTAATTACCTCAATGAACAGCAGATCTATGATGAAGAATACTGTCAGTCTCGAGTCTGCATAGCCTGAGGTCAAATCAGATTCATGAACCGAGTGCATGACTGCCGTATCACAAATGCGTCCCAGCTCGGAGCTTGAATCTGAGGTAATGGCCGTCATCTTGGCGCCCTGGAACTTGGCAAGTCTTGCCGCTTTGATAATTTCAGCCGTCTTGCCCGAGGTAGAGATGAAAATACACAGATCGTCGCGGGAGAGCAATGAGGCGTGCATCATCATGTCATGACTGTCGGTTGCATTTACGGTGTTGATCCCAAGGCGGGTAAATTTACGTGCGGCATCGCGGGCAATGAAGCCTGACGCACCTATGCCGAAGAAGAAAACGCGTCTGCAGCTTATGATATAACGGACAAGGTTACGTACGGCCTGAAAATCGAGCTCATGCGAGGATTGCGTCAGCATGGTTACGTTCAGCTGCAACAGCTTCTGGGCGGTGATCTCGCAGGAATCCTTGAGATCAATTGAAGGTGTGAGCAAGGAATTGGAGCTGTCCTGTGCTCCAAGATCCTGTGCTAAGGCTATTTTGAAATCCTTGAGCGTCTCAAAATCAAATTTTCTGGCAAAACGAGTGACCGTGGCATGCGAAACATTACATGCATCTGAGATCTCTGAAATCGAGGAAGAGCAGGCCTGAGTTCCGAACTTTAAAAAATACTCTATAAGTCTGCGATCCGATTTAGACAGCTTGATATGCGGATCGTTGAGTTTTTTTAGAATGGTCATATACGTTTTTTATAATGGTGTCGAGACGAAGAAATTGTTAAATTTAATGTAAAAAGATTGTTCACCATTATATGTTAAAAAATTTCATGATCCTGCTCAAATTAAAAAAAATTTCATATTACCATTTGATTAATACAATATATTGATATTAAATAAAAAATAAGCTTAAAGCAGGAGCAGATTGTAATGTTAGGCAAGCATTGCGCCTGTAAGCGTGAGAAATTCTTTTCTTTTGAAGGTAAGAAAATATGATTTTTTCATTTTTTGTGAAAGCTAGGGAGTGTCCTCGGCCGGCTCGGCTAAAGGATGCGTCTTACGCTTGAGACGATTCACCAGTCCTCCCAAATATTTGCCCCCGCTCTCAAGCTTTACTCGTACTGGGGTTATGCCTGATTTGATATGCTTCGTTGCCCCGTCTTTTAAAATCCGAGCTCCGGATGCCCCTCGCTTGCCAAGCTTTGCAATTTGTGTGGCTATTTTTTCGGCATCATTCTCAGACAAGCCCCCTATAATTCCAGCTACGGCCAAGGTTTTCTCAAGAGGAGAAAGATCTTTTTTCAGGATATTGAAGCCGACGTTGATACTCTGTGCAGTATCTATAATTTTTAATCCTGCGATCACCGCCTTTAAAGCAGCCCCCGCAGGGTGTGCGGCGGCTGAGTTGACGGCAAGCTTTAGCCCCTGTTCTATATAAGCGCGGTGCTTGACGGCCAACGCTACGGAACAGGCCGCTACGGATACCGTTGCCAAGGTCGCATTTTTAACCTGAACGCTTTTTGAGTGTCCCTGCGTGCACCATAAGACAAAATGCTCACAATTGTTGGTGATCACGTTGTAGTTTTTTTCACCTATCCTTTGACGAGCTCTAAGCACAATATCCTGGCGCGAAAAGTTCTTTTTCTCCGAGATCACGCAAATTTTTGAGCCCTGCGCAAAATCGTCAAGTGAATACTCAGCTACTCCGTCACGGGTATTGGCGATGACGACACCGCCTCCTACATATACTCCGTGGTGGGAAAAGCCCAAGCGTGAGACTTTAAGGTGATCTCCAAGATAGAGACGAGTTTTTTTCGATTCCATAGTTGCAGTGTAACACTTTAAGCGCTTATTACCGAATATGTGGAAAACGAGAAAAATTTCCAGATAGGTTTAGTGCAATTCTTTTGCAGAAATAATACATGCGTCATCTGGATCTCTAGTGTAAAATCCAATGGTCGCCGGATCCTAGAGATCAGGTAGCGTCCGCCGGCTAGGCCGGTTTTTTTCTAGCTTATTTTCCGGAAATACTCATGGAATTTCAAAAAGCGAACGACGGCATGATGATTGATCTTTATGAGCTCACCATGTCAAATGGATTTTTCGCCAGCGGAAAGGCAAATCAGTCCGCTGTTTTCGACGTTTTTTACCGCCATAATCCAGATCAGGGCGGTTTTTCAATTTTTGCCGGCTTGGGACAGGTATTGGAATGGGTCCAGTCATTGCATTTTAGCGGACGCGATATCGATTATCTCAAGAGTCTTAATATATTCAGGTCTGATTTTCTTGAATATTTAAGAGAATTCAAATTCAAAGGTGATATTTACGCCTTCGACGAGGGTACCATCATGTACCCCAATGAGCCTATTTTGTCGGTACATGCCTCTTTACCCGAGTGTATGTTCCTTGAGACAGCCGTATTGGCCATGATCAACCACCAGTCTTTGATCGCCACCAAGGCCAGACGTATGGTAAGAGCCGCCAACGGTCGTCCCATAGCAGATTTCGGTGCACGCAGAGCTCACAATATCGATGCTGCCGTGTACGGAGCAAGAGCCTCGTATATAGGAGGCTTGGTAGCAACCTCAACTCTGGAGGCTGCCGAAACCTTCGGTATTCCGTGCTCAGGCACCATGGCTCACAGCTGGGTTATGTCCTTTGATGACGAATATGAGGCGTTTAAAACCTATGCAGAGGAATACCCTGACAACGCATTGTTGCTGATCGACACCTATGATGTGATGCGATCGGGACTGCCGAATGCCATCAAGCTTGCTCATGAATATTTGGAGCCTAAGGGAAAGCGTCTTAAGGGAGTGCGTATCGATTCAGGAGATCTCGCATATCTTTCTAAGAAGATCCGCAAGGAGCTTGATAAGGAGGGGCTTGAGGATGCCATAATTGTGGTAACCAACAGCCTTGATGAGAATACCATCAGCTCGCTTTTAAATCAGGGTGCGGCAGTAAACAGCTTCGGGATCGGCGAGAGGCTTATCACCGCCATGTCCGATCCTATTTTGGGCGGAGTGTACAAGATGGCGGCCATCGAGATCGACGGCGAAATGAAGCCTCGTATTAAGGTATCCGAAACGGCCGAAAAGATCACAAATCCCGGTGTGAAACAGGTGTGGCGTATTTACAATCATGATCGTAAGGCCGTGGCAGATCTGATTTCACTTGCGGATGAAAAGGTCGAACTCAATCATCCGTTCCACTATATAGATCCAGTCAATCCTTGGCGTGACAGGGCTTTTACCTCGGAATTTACAGCTAAACCGTTGCAGCATTTATATATCAAAAACGGTGTACAGGTAAGGCAGCAACCCGAGCTTTCCAAGATAAGGCAGTATGTTATAGATCAGCTAAGAGATGAAATTTGGGACGAGGAGCAGCGCTTTGAGAATCCTCATATTCATTTCCTGGATATGACCCCGGCATACTTCAGCATGAAGCAGGCTCTGCTTGAGACCATGCGTCAGAAGGTGGCGGCGATCAGCGATCGCAACGAGCATTGATGATTTATCTTTATCAAGATCAAAAGGGGGAGGGCAGAAAATACTCTCCCTTTTTTATGCGAGACCAAAATTGCGCTCATATAGCTCCTTTAGCGGGAGTTTCTTTGTAACAAGGCTACGGTCGCCGTAATAAAACGTTGCGGAATAAAAGTCATGAGCAGGGTAACGAGTCTTATAAGCGGTTTCATGCCGGCATATGAGATTGGCTTTCGTTTCAAAAAATCGTCATACGCTTTTTGGGCTGTTTCTTGGGCTGAGGCGGTAAAAAAGCGTTTAAAACGCGAGCCTTGAAGTCGAGATGCTTTTTGAAAATTGGTATCAAGTGGTCCCGGCAACACGGTAGTGATCATTATTTTATGATCCTTGCATTCTGCAGCTACGGCCGAAGACAAAGAGCTTAGAAAAGCCTTGGATGCATAATACGAGGCCATGAAAGGTCCGGGCATCAGCGAGGCTACGGACGATATGTTAATTATTCCTCCGCTTCTTCGAGCCTCCATATCCCTTAGAAACAGCAGCATTAAAAAAGCAGGAGTCTTAACGTCAAGGTTTAAAAGAGCCCCGAGATCGTCGCAATTTAACCGCGAGTATTTCCCGCAAGCTGCATATGCCGCATTGTTTATGACAAGATCCGGAGACAATCCCAGCTTCTTAACTCTTGTGTAAAGAATCTTGGCCCCGTCGTCAATAGATAAGTCGCAGGGGATGACGTAAACGCTTATTCCGAATTCCGACTCAAGCTCATGTTTAAGATACATGAGCTTTTCCTCCGATCTTGCGCAAATGATCAGATTGCCGCCTCTTGACGCATGGACGCGTGCAAATTCCTTTCCTAAGCCCTCCGAGGCTCCGGTAATGAGACAAAGACTCATGAATTGCTTCTCAAAAAAAATTAAAAGAACCTAAAAATGTTAATCTGTCGTAGGCATGGAGTAAAGAAGCCTTGGCTTTAGATACTGACCGTACTGCCGCAATTTCTTGGGCGTTAATTTGCAAAATAAAAACGTTTTGTTAAGCCTATGTGTTGAACAGAACAAAATATTTGCAAAAAAACTTGCAACAATTTAAAAATTCAGTATAATGCACTTCGTTGATTTTACTTCAACAACTAAGGCCGGGTCGTTAGCTCAGTCGGTAGAGCAGCGGACTTTTAATCCGTTGGTCGAGAGTTCGAATCTCTCACGACCCACCAGCCTAATATTTGAAAATTTGGGTTGTTAGCTCAGCTGGTAGAGCAGCGGACTCTTAATCCGTTGGTCGCGGGTTCGATCCCCTCACAACCCACCACTTAAATTTGGACGCTTAGCTCAGTTGGTTAGAGCATCTGCCTTACAAGCAGAGGGTCATAGGTTCGAGTCCCATAGCGTCCACCATCCTATCTTTATTTATTTTTTAACAAAATTGTTTGTGTATCTTTGATGCACAATATAGCTGCTCAATCTGTACGACTTACGGATTTTCTCGGTATTGTGAGTGGACTTAATATTTATCAGATCCTTCTTGTACCGTACTTAAAGCGATACTGATCATATAAATGTTCAGCAGAGCCTAGGGCGTTCAGGAAAATACCTGTACTTTCGGCATTTATACCTTGCATAAGTGAGGCTATGAGTCGATAATTAGCACCTTGTATTAGCGTTTTAACGCTTATTCATCAATAAAGGCGGCGAGAGATCCATCGAATTTATTTTCGAAGGTTATTAGCCGCATTTTGTTTTCATCGAACGCTTTTCTACATTTGTTTGGAAACAAAAGGGCTTGCTTTGCCCGGGATTGCCTGTGCGATTTTGTTTGATTTGTGGCAGGCCTGTCTAACAGTTTGTTAGGCGGTGATCCATCGCATTTGGTGTGGTGGATCGTCATTAATACTGTTTCGGAGTAATAAGTGAATATTAAGGGAGATATAACCGGCGGATTAACCGCAGGTGTTGTTGCCTTACCGTTGTGTTTGGCTTTTGGTATAGCCAGTGGTTTGGGGGCTGCAGCCGGTTTGTACGGAGCAATTGTTTTAAGTTTCTTTGCTGCTGTCTTCGGCGGAACCAAAACTCAGATCTCAGGTCCTACCGGCCCCATGACGGTAGTTACCGCCAGCGTCGTTGTAGCCGTAGGCGGTAATATGGCTCTGATATGCTGCGTGTTTGTGGTAGCAGGTTTATTCCAGATCCTTTTTGGATTTTTACATTTGGGCCGTCTAATTCGTTATATCCCATATTCAGTAACCTCCGGCTTTATGAACGGTGTAGGTCTTATTATCATACTCTTGCAGTTAGCTCCCATGTTGGGCGGAGATTCTCCCAAGGGGCCGGTTGACGGAATTATGTGTTTGGGATCTATTGATATCAACTATGCATCGTTGGCTCTCGGCGTTGCTGCCTTAGCTATTATTTTTCTTACCCCCAAGAAAATCAGTTCTTTTATTCCCGCCCCCTTGCTGGCATTGATAGTTTTGTCATTGGTATCTTTTTACAGCGGTGCTGATGTAAGAACCATAGGTGAGGTTCCAAGCGGCTTGCCCGATTTACATATCCCGCATTTTTCAATGGATCACATGGTAACTATCTTAGGATACGGTATCACACTTGCTTTATTAGGCTGTATTGATTCATTGCTTACCTCGCTGATTGCCGATTCAATTACCAAAACCAAACATAATCCTAATAGAGAGTTGATAGGTCAGGGTCTCGGTAATGCGTTGTGCGGTATCTTCGGCGGTCTGGTCGGTGCCGGTGCAACTATGCGAACGGTTACAAATATTAAGCTTGGCGGTAATTCCAGATTATCAGGTGTGATCAGTTCTCTTTTCCTAGTTTCGGTTCTGCTTGCATTCCATGATCTGGTTGCATTTGTTCCGGTAGCCGTTTTATCAGGAATTTTAATCAAGGTAGGTATCGACATATTCGATTATCGTCTGCTAAAAGAGATCAAGGTTATGCCTAAGCCCGATTTTGTGCTTATGGCCTTGGTTTTCCTGCTTACGGTATTTGTAAATTTGATTTTTGCAGTTGCTGTCGGCGTAGTTGTGGCAGTGCTTGTTCATTTCTGGCAAGCAAGAAAAATGCATTTTAAGGAACGCAATACTTCTATTTCGTTTGAAAAGGAGGGGGATGTGACCGTAGCCTCTGTGAAAGGTCCTTTGTATTTCGGAACAAGCGCTAAAATTGCATTAGGCTTTGCTAAGGAAGAGGCTAAACGAATTATTTTGGATATACGTAGCATTAGTCTTTTGGATGTTTCCGGTATATATGCATTGGAGGATGAGATCGAGGTTAAACGCTCGCGCGGTATACAGGTTTTGCTTGTGGCCAATGCCAATCAACCTTTAATGAATATGCGCACATTACTCGGAGAGGATTCGGTATTTGAGGATGTAGAATCGTCCTTAAAATAAGATAGTGACTAAGCCCCATGTTTGTTCCTTTTAAACATGTTCTGGCATAAATCATCCTCCCTCTGAAGATGGGGGAGGATGTGTGACCCAGATAAAAGTGCTAGGTCATCATAACCGTGTCAGGAAAAAGTCCAAATATTCGGTCGTATAACAGCCTGACGGATTTTAAAATACAGTGGGCGTTTATGGATCCTCAAGGATCGCGTCGAAAGCTAAAAAAGCCCCTATCAGCTCATCTTCTAAGATCCTGATGGATCATCTAGCGGATCCCTAACAGGAGAATGTAAAATGACGCCATTTAACAGTCTTGCTTCTGCCGCAGAATATAAATCTAAAAAAGATTTATATCTTCATAAATTAAGATCCGAAGTTTGTAAAATCATGCCTGCCGAAGGAAGATTTGCCAATGTAATTCCGGGGCTCAATGTAAGTCGTTTTGATAGTCCGCAACCTGGCAGACACTGTTTTTATAAACCCATGCTGGCAGTTGTATTACAAGGTGAGAAGCGCTCGGTGATCGGAGGACGCGTTGCAAATTACGGCGCAGGGCATTATGCGGTGGTTTGTCTGGATCTTTTAGGAATTTATCATATAGAAAATGCTTCAAAAACAACGCCGTTTTTGTCAGTTGCCGTAGATCTTGATCGCAATATCATAAAAGATCTTTTGGATGAATTTCCCAAGTTGCTGTATCAAGACGACGAAGAACATGATGCAGTGAAAACGGCGGAAACTTTTGATGATCTTTTGGATGTGCTCTTGAGAATGTTAAAACTTACCGATTCTGATAAAGACAAAGGTTTTTATGCGCCGATGTATATGCGTGAGTTGCACTATCTTTTGTTGAAAGGTCCGCAACGGCAATCATTATGCAGCTATTGTGTGGGACAAGGGATAAATTCACGCATAGCTTTGACTGTAGCCTGGCTTCGCGAGCATTTTAAGGAGACTTTTGATATCGATACCCTGGCAAAAAAAGCTTGTATGGGGGTATCCACGTTTCATAAGCACTTTAAATTAGTAACTGCTCTTTCTCCGGTGCAATTTCAAAAACGTCTGCGTTTGCAGGAAGCAGAAAGACTTATGCTCATGGAAGGGGCAAGTATAGATACAGCTTCAATGATCGTAGGATATGAGAGTGCGTCGCAATTTTCTAGGGAATATAAGAGATTGTTCGGTGTGTCGCCGCGGGATGATATAAACAGAAAAAGAAAGCAAAAATGTGTTTGAAATTTCCGTAGAGTAATGGGCAGAATTTAGGAATTTTTGTGTATGGGATGCTTTGGCATCCCTTTTTATAATTTAGGCATCGGAAAATTTAAATTAAAAGAGATGCTTAAATATGAGAAAGTATTATGCAGTTTCTGTTTTATGTATGGCTATGGCTGGAGTTAGTAATGCAGTTGCTGCACAGACAGCCAATCCTTACGGTTTGGTCTATGAAGGGGCTATAACTGAAAATCGTCCTCACCAGGTCAATATCCATCCGGTAACTTATCAATTAAACGGCATAAAGATCCCGAGTTTAGTACCTGATAGGCCTTAATCGAGCCTATA
>ENA-ORVB01000220-ORVB01000220.1-human-gut-metagenome-genome-assembly--contig:-NODE-220-length-51372-cov-3.42128_pt1 | contig 51372 bp, 49 predicted proteins | sample MGYA00242090_ERZ509231 | MGnify/ENA primary metagenome ERZ509231 (study PRJEB26280, sample SAMEA2338798) | human gut metagenome | biome: human gut; feature: human-associated habitat; material: faeces...
CCCTGGACAAATAGATTAAGAGTCTACTGCTCTACCAACTGAGCTAAAAGCGCATTCGTTATTCCATTTCTTTAATGCAAAACTTATTATACTGGAATAAACGAAAAAATGCAAGGGGAATTTATCGTATTTTTTGTTTTTATTTAAAAACATGATGCCAAGGTCAAAAAGTTCAAAAATCGTTCGGGCTTGCACGACAAGATTTTTGACTTTGGGGCCGCCTAAACATGAAAATGTAGCGATTTACGTAGTAAATCAGCGGAATTTGAATGTTTATAGAATTGCGAGAGCTGTTTTACAGCGAAGCAATTCGTAGGCATCAATTAGAGTTTTTTAGCGTTTTTTCTTCAAATATTGCAGCGATTTCTCGGCTTCCATGGCGGCCTTCATAATTCGTGCCGCCTGTGTTCCCATTTTTCGATTGGTGTAAGCCCAGATAGAGAGTGTGGTCTGTAAAGATTTCTTTTTTGACAAAGCAAAGATTCCTTTTTATTTAAGTATATGAAAAGAAATCTTATCTTGCTGCAATTAATTTACAGATTGGATTTCCCTCAGAAGAGAATTTTTCTTCGTATTCGGTCATAATATTACCGATATTCATTTTTTCGTTGTGATGGAGGTCGTAAGTCCATTCGACCAGATGCCATTTGCTTTCATTGACTTCCTCTAAAGAGAAATCAAAGAGCGGGCGATTGTCGGTCTTAAATTCAATGACTCCGTCTGATTTTAAGATTGCATCATAGCGTTCTAAAAACTGACGTGAAGTAAGACGGCGTTTGGCATGGCGTTCTTTTGGCCATGGATCTGAAAAGTTCAGATAAATCTTATCGACTTCCTCTGCGTCAAAAATGAGTGGAAGTTCTCTTGCGTCCATGCGGACAAAGAAAACATTTGGAAGAGTGTTTCCATTTTCAGCACGTTCTTCCATTTTTTGAAGGGCACGCAAAAGAACACTGTCGTACATTTCAAATCCGATATAGTTGATATCCGGATTCTGGGAAGCAAGATCCATTAAAAAACGTCCCTTTCCCATTCCAACTTCAATGTGAATTGGATGATTGTTTTTAAAGATTTCATTCCAACGACCTTTATTTTGTGCCGGTTCGTGAATGACATAAGGACTGCTTTCGATGGCATCCTTTGCTCCTGGAATATTTCTTAAACGCATATTTTGTTCCAGCCTTTCTATCGTGATTTATATATCGTGACTAATATCTGATACAGTATACTGAATCTGAAATTGTTTGTCAAAGCCTATTCGTCAAAACGGAAGAAATATGTAGAAAAATAGACAAAAAAGGTGGGAGGGGTTTAGGAAAGTTGTCTAATTTAATAGAAAATTTATGAAAAAATCTATGGATTTTTTCTGAAAATAGTGTATGATAGGAGACAAGTAGTAGAATATAGTTAAAAAATAGTTTAACTTAAGATTTCACTTAAAACAAGGAGGAGCTTGCATGGATGATGTAATTAGTAAGCTGGCAGAAATAGAATTGGCTGCCTCCAAAATAATGGAAAATGTGGCGGAGGAGAAAAAAAGCCTTTCTTTAGAAAATGAAGCCAGGATAAAAGCCTTTGATGATGAGGTGGACAAAAAGACAGAAGAAAAATTGGAGGGGATACGAAAAGGGCTTGAAGTGGATATGGAGCAGGAACTGCTTTTACAGAAACAGCAGACGGAGGCAATCTTAAAAAAAATGGAAGCCGGATACGAACAGCGTGTCGAGGCAATGGTGCAGGAGTTATACGACAAAATATTAAGGATGTGATATTATGGGAACTCTGTTATCTTACAGTGGTCTTTCAACAAAAATCCGAGCGATGCAGAGCCGGCTGATGACAGAAAAACAATATCAGGAAATCGCACAGATGGAATCCGTGACACAGGTAGTTGCATATTTAAAAAGACAGCCTGGATTTGCAAAGCTGTGGGCGGATCTCGATGAAAGCAGTCTGCATCGTGGAGAGATTGAAAAACTTCTGACCCATACCATCCATCAAAATTTTGCAAAGATTTACCGATTCGCAAATCCATCGCAGAGAACCTTTATGGATTTGTATTTTAAACGATATGAAATTGCGGTTATGAAGGACTGTCTGAGAAAGATCTTTGATGGAAGTGGAGATGGACTTGATTTATCACTGTTTCAGGATTTCTTTGATAAACATTCCAAATTAAATTTAGAGAAACTGACCAAATCAGCGACGGTTGAAGAATTTGTTTCTAATTTGAAAGGAACAGAGTATTATGCACCGCTTTCAAGGATTGGACAGGAGTATCATCCATTGTTGTTTGATTATGGAATGGCGCTTGACCAGTATTATTTTGCAAATATCTGGAGAATGAAAGATAAACTGTTTAAGAAGAGAGATTTAGAAGAGATTATAAAGGCTTATGGTAATAAATTTGATATGTTAAATCTGCAATGGATTTATCGTTCCAAGAAATATTACCACATGGCACCGGCAGATATTTATGCGTTGCTCAGTCCGGTGCGTTACAAACTTTCAACAAAAGAAATTACAGAACTTGTAGAAGCTGTGGATGAGGAGGAGTTTCGCAGGGTACTTGATACTACGGCATATAAAAAGCATTATCCGGAACTGACACCTGATAAGCTGGAAGAATATTATAATTTCAGCATGAGGACGATTTTAGAGACGGAAGCAAGAAAGTATCCACATTCTGTAATCATGATATATTCCTACTTTTATCATAAGGAGCATGAGGTGGATCGGCTGACAACAGCAATCGAGTGTATCCGCTATGGTTTGGCTCCGGCTGAGACATTAGAATATATTCATAGAAATTAAACCGGAGGTAGCAGACATGATTGAGAAAATGAAGTTCTTAAGCATTACTGGTCCGAAGGCTGATATTGACCGAGTGGTTAACCAATATCTGGCAAAATATGAGATTCATCTGGAAAATGCAATGGCACAGCTGAATCAGGTACAAAACCTGTCTCCTTTTATACAGATTAATCCGTATAAAGAGGTGCTTGCAAAAGCAGAAGAATTTACGGGACTTCTTGGAGAGGAAAAACAGCTAAAATTACGGGATATCTCTTTAGAAGAAGCCACGGAATTGATTGACAGACTTGGAAGTGAGCTGTCGGAAATTAATGTAAAGTGTGAAGAAGAAAACAAAAAACGAACGAAAATAGTAGAAGATTTAAATCTGGTCAGTCCGTTTTTAAAACTTCCAGGCGATATTGACCAGCTGGTGCATTATCGTTTTGTGCAGGTGAGGTTTGGAAGAATTGCCAGAGAATACTATGAAAAGTTTAAGACTTATGTATATGATAGTCTGGACACTTGGTTTTATCCGTGCCACGAAGATGAGTATGTGTGGGGTGTTTATTTTGTGCCGTGGACCAGGATGGAAGAAGTCGATGCAGTTTTTTCTTCTCTGCATTTTGAACGAATTTATTTAAAGAAAGATTATTACTATGGAACTCCACAGGAAATCTACGATAAGTTAAGGGTAGAGTTAAATGCAGTAGATAAGAAAATTGCAGAATATAAGAGCCAGGCTTCTGAATTGTTGAAAAAAGATGCAGTATCTGTTTTTTCTGCAAAAGAGAAATTAAGTGCACTGTCGGTTAACTTTGATGTACGTAAAGTGGCGGCCTGCGTAAAAGAGCATCACGAAACGTTTTATATTTTATGCGGATGGATGGCGGAAGAAGATTCTATCGCATTTGCAAAAGAAATTGAAAATGATGCAAATCTGTTTTGTATTATTGAAGATGATAAGTATAACATCAATGTTCAACCGCCTACAAAACTGAAAAATCCGAAGATATTTAAGCCATTTGAAATGTATATTAAGATGTATGGACTTCCCGCCTACAACGAGATGGACCCGACAATCTTTGTGGCAATTACCTATTCCTTTATTTTTGGGGCGATGTTCGGAGATGTCGGACAGGGATTATTATTAGCAATCGGTGGACTCATCCTTTATAAAGTTAAAAACATGGATTTGGCAGCGATTATCGGCTGTGCAGGTGTGTTCTCTACGATATTTGGTTTTATGTATGGAAGTTTTTTTGGATTTGAAGATTTAATCCCCGCCTTGTGGCTGAAACCATCAGAGGCAATGCTGTTGATACCGGGTCTTGGAAATATGAATACGGTATTCGTAGTTGCAATTGTATTTGGTATGTTCCTGATTCTGCTTACGATGATATTTAACATTATCAATGCAGTAAGAAGTCGAGATATCGAAAATATAATTTTCAGCCAGAATGCAATCTGTGGACTGGTATTTTATGGCGCATTGACCGTTACGATTTTACTTTATATCACAGGACATGCACTTCCGGCAACAGCAGTATTAGTTGTAATGTTTGTAATTCCTCTGATTTTAATTATGTTAAAAGAGCCGTTGACCCGTATTGTGGAAAAGAAAACACCGGCAATTGAGGGCGGAAAAGCAATGTATTTTGTTCAAAGTTTCTTTGAGTTGTTTGAGGTAATGTTAAGTTATCTCTCGAATACACTTTCTTTCGTGCGTGTGGGGGCATTTGCAGTCAGCCATGCCGCAATGATGGGAGTTGTATTGATGCTTGCGGGAGCAGAGAGCGGAGGCAGTATCAACTGGCTGATTATTATTCTTGGAAATGCATTTGTATGTGCTATGGAAGGTCTGATTGTAGGAATTCAGGTTCTTCGTCTGGAATATTATGAAATGTTCAGCCGCTTTTATAAGGGCAGTGGACGTGAATTTAAGCCATTTTTAAAAAATGTAAAAACAAATCATTAAGTAAAAACAAATCATTAAGTAAAAACAGAAGCGAGAGCAAGGAGGACTTTTATTATGACAGGTATTATTCAAATCACAATTGCAGCAGCATTGATTTTAAGCATTATTCTTCCATTTGGAGCATTTTTCCTTGGAGAGAAAAATAAAAAACGTTATAAAACATCTCTGGGAGTGAATTGTTTCTTCTTTTTTGGAACCTTACTTGTGGCAACTGTTGTTATGCTTGGCGGAACAGTGACAGCAAACGCAGCATCTGACGCAGCAGCATCTGGTCTTGCAACCGGTCTTGGCTACATCGGAGCAGCACTCGTTACCGGTCTTTCCGGTATCGGTTCCGGTATTGCGGTAGCAAGTTCAGCAAGTGCAGCACTTGGAGCAATCAGTGAAGATGGTTCTTTATTTGGTAAATCTATGATTTTCGTAGCCATGGCAGAAGGTATTGCACTTTATGGTCTGATTATTTCTTTCATGATTTTAGGACGCCTTGGTTAAATTTAATTGAGACTAAAAACAGCGGCAGGATAGAATGGGAAAGGAGCGGGCATTTATGAAAATGTTTTTAATCAGTGATAATATTGACACCTACACCGGTATGAGACTGGCAGGAGTAGAGGGTGTTGTGGTACATGAGCGGGAGGAACTTAGAAGGGCACTGGAAGATGCTATCGCAAATAAGGAAAATGGCATTATTCTTCTGACTGAGAAGTTTGGCCGTGAATTTCCGGAAATCATTGATGATGTGCGTCTGAACCATCGCCTGCCGCTTCTTGTTGAGATTCCGGACAGACATGGTACCGGAAGATTTTATTTTATCTTATGTAAATGAAGCAATCGGTCTAAAATTATAAATGATTCAGAAATAAGAAGGTGATGGACATGACAACGGAAGAAAAACTGCAGCATTTTTATGATGTATCGATGGAGAGTGCCAGGGAAGAAGCACAGAAGGCACTTGAAGAATATAGAAGGGCACTTGATGATATGTTTGAAGAACATAAAAGAGAAAAAGAAAAAAGTGCCGAGCTTCGTCTGAAACTGGAAACGGAAAATGCAAAGCGTGAAATTAATAAAGCATTATCTGCAGAGCAGCTTCACATTAAACGAAAACTGTCAAAGAAACAGCAGGAGTTAAGAGAAAAAATTTTTATTGATCTGCAGGCAAAGCTGGAAATTTTTCGTAAGAGCAGTGATTATCCAAAGTGGCTTGAGGAAAAGATAAAAGAAGCACAAAACATTGCAGATTCAGATGAGATTCAGATTTATTTATCAAAAATAGATGAAAATTTAAAAGAAAGTATAGAGGCAGAAACAGGGATTTCCATTCAACTTTCAGAAGAACCGTTTATGGGAGGAATGAGAGCAGTGATTCCTGCGAAGAATATACTGATTGACCAGACATTTTTAACAATGTTTGAAAGTGAAAAAGAAGAATTTAATTTTGACGGAGGGCTGCTAAATGAGTAGAACAGGAATCATATATGGAATTAATGACCCCGTCATTTACCTGAAAGGAAATACCGGATTTAAGATGTCCGAAATGGTTTATGTGGGAGAAGAACATCTGGTAGGAGAGGTCATTGCGCTGACAAAAGATACAACGACTGTTCAGGTCTTTGAGGAGACAAGTGGATTAAAACCCGGAGAAACGGTAACTGCAACCGGAGATGCTATTTCAGTCACATTAGGACCTGGAATTTTAGACAATATTTTTGATGGTATTCAGCGTCCGCTTTCTGTTATTGCAGAACAGTCCGGAAAATATATTTCCAGAGGGATGCAGGTCGATTCGTTGGATACAGAGAAAAAATGGAATGTAAAATTTCTGGTAAAAGAGGGCGATGAAGTCCACGGAGGAACCATTTTTGCACAGACACAGGAGACGGCTTCGATTATGCATAAGTCCATGGTACCTCCGAAAGTAGAAGGAAAGATTAAGAAAATCCTTCCGAATGGGACATATAACGTAAGCGAAATCCTTGCGGTAGTAGAACAGGCAGACGGAAGCGAATATCCATTGAAGCTTGCCCAGAAATGGCCGATTCGTATTCCGAGACCGACAAGCAAACGATATCCGGCAACGGTTCCGCTTGTCACCGGACAGCGAATTTTGGATACGTTGTTTCCGATAGCAAAAGGCGGAACAGCGGCAGTACCTGGAGGATTTGGAACAGGAAAGACAATGACCCAGCATCAGATTGCAAAGTGGTCCGATGCAGACATTATTGTATATATTGGATGTGGAGAACGTGGAAATGAAATGACTCAGGTTTTGGAGGATTTCTCAAAACTGCATGACCCAAAAACGGGAAATGCACTGATGGCACGTACCACCCTGATTGCGAACACTTCAAACATGCCGGTTGCAGCACGTGAAGCTTCTATTTATACCGGAATCACACTTGCTGAATATTACCGTGATATGGGATACGATGTGGCAATCATGGCAGATTCCACTTCAAGATGGGCAGAGGCACTTCGAGAACTGTCCGGACGACTGGAAGAAATGCCTGCTGAGGAAGGTTTCCCTGCTTATCTGGCATCAAGACTGTCTGCGTTCTATGAAAGAGCCGGCATGATGCAGAACTTGAATGGAACAGAAGGTTCGGTATCAATTATCGGAGCGGTTTCTCCTCAGGGCGGTGACTTCTCTGAACCAGTTACACAAAATACAAAACGATTTGTGCGCTGTTTCTGGGGGCTGGATAAATCCCTTGCCTATGCAAGACACTTTCCGGCAATTCACTGGCTGACCAGTTACAGTGAGTATTTAAATGATTTGGCACACTGGTATGGAGAACATGTTTCACCCAAATTTGTGGATGACAGAAATAAATTAATGGCAATTTTGAATCAGGAAAGCAGTCTGATGGAAATTGTAAAATTGATTGGTAGTGATGTACTTCCGGACGACCAAAAGCTGACCCTTGAGATTGCAAGAGTGATTCGTCTTGGATTTTTACAGCAGAATGCATTTCATCCGGATGATACCTGTGTTTCTCTGGAGAAGCAGTTTAAGATGATGGAAATTATTTTGTATTTGAATCAAAAATGCAGAAGTCTGATTGCAATGGGGATGCCGATGTCTATACTTCGTCGGGAAAACATTTTTGAAAAAGTAATCTCTATTAAATATGATGTACCAAACGATAAGTTAGAGATGATGGATGATTATCAAAAAGCAGTAGATGATTTCTATGATACAGTCATGGAAAAGAATGGATAAGGAGGGAACGGAATGGCAATCGAATATCTTGGCTTAAGTGAAATCAACGGCCCTCTGGTTGTGCTCGAAGGGGTGCAGGATGCAGCCTTTGATGAAATTGTAGAATTTAAAGTAGATGACGGTACAAAAAAAATCGGGCGTATTGTAGAAATTTATGAGGATAAAGCTGTCATTCAGGTATTTGAAGGAACAGAAAACATGTCTCTGTTAAATACCCATACAAAATTGACCGGACACCCGATGGAAGTAGAATTATCTCCGGACATCCTTGGGCGAACTTTTAATGGAATCGGAAAACCAATTGACGACCTTGGTCCGGTGATTCCGGAAATGAAATTAAATATTAATGGTCTGCCGTTAAATCCGGTCAAACGAGAGTATCCGAGAAACTTCATTCAGACAGGTATCTCTGCGATTGATGGTTTGACAACCCTGATTCGTGGACAGAAACTTCCGATTTTCTCAGGAAACGGACTTCCACATGATCAGCTTGCAGCACAGATTGTAAAACAGGCTTCTCTTGGTGGGGACAGTGATGAGAAATTTGCGATTGTATTTGCGGCAATGGGCGTAAAATATGATGTAGCAGAATTTTTCCGCAGAACTTTTGAGGAGAGCGGTGTTGCGGACCACGTAGTCATGTATCTGAATCTGGCAAATGACCCTGTAGTAGAGCGATTGATTACACCAAAGGTTGCACTTACTGCGGCAGAGTATCTGGCATTTGAGAAAGGCATGCACATTTTGGTTATTCTTACTGATATTACTTCTTTTGCGGAAGCGATGCGAGAGGTTTCTTCTTCAAAAGGAGAGATTCCATCAAGAAAAGGTTATCCGGGTTATTTATACAGTGAACTGGCAACCCTTTATGAACGTGCAGGAATTGTAAGAGGTGGAACAGGTTCGGTTACACAGATTCCGATTCTTACAATGCCAAATGATGATATTACGCATCCAATCCCTGACTTAACCGGGTATATTACAGAAGGTCAGATTGTACTCGAGCGTCAGCTTCATGGGCAGGCAATTTATCCGCCGATTAATGTCCTTCCATCCCTGTCTCGTCTGATGAAGGATGGTATCGGTGAAGGTTATACGAGAGAAGACCATCAGGATGTAGCAAACCAGCTGTTTTCCTGTTATGCAAAAGTAGGAGATGCCAGAGCACTTGCATCTGTTATTGGTGAAGATGAACTTTCACCGCTCGATAAAAAATATCTGGAATTTGGAAATGCATTTGAACAACAGTTTGTCGGTCAGGGACCGGATGAAAACAGAAGTATTCAGGAAACCCTGGATCTCGGATGGAAACTGCTTGGAATGATTCCAAGAGATGAGCTCGACCGTATTGACACGAAGATACTGGATAAATACTATCATCCGGAAGAGAATGCATAAAGAAGAGGTGATGTTATGGATCCGAATACCTTTCCAACCAAAGGAAATCTGATACTGGCAAAAAATTCTCTCGCTTTATCCAAACAGGGCTTTGATTTGATGGACAAAAAAAGAAATATTTTAATTAAAGAACTGATGGAGTTAGTAGACCAGGCAAAAGATATCCAGTCACAGATTGATGTCACATTTCGTACGGCTTATTCGGCACTTCAGAGAGCAAATTTGGATATTGGAATTAGCTATGTACAGGAAATTTCAAGAACTGTTCCGGTGGAAGATTCGATTCAGATTAAGACCCGAAGTGTTATGGGAACAGAGATTCCATTAGTTCAGGCGAATGAATCATCTAATGCGCCAACTTATGCTTATTATGGAACAAAGGCTTCTCTTGATGAAGCAAAGGCGGCGTTTGAAAAAGTAAAACAGCTGACGATTCGTCTTTCAGCGGTGGAAAATGCAGCCTATCGTCTGGCAATTAATATTAAGAAAACCCAGAAAAGAGCCAATGCGCTGAAGAATATTACAATTCCGAAATATGAAGAATTGACTAAATCCATCAGCAATGCACTCGAAGAAAAAGAGAGAGAAGAATTTACAAGGTTAAAAGTAATTAAACGAATGCAGGGAAAATAAAAAACATAGTTTTTATAGAAAAGAAGTTGTTAAAAGAGAGAATTTTAACAACTTCTTTTTTTACAAAAATTTAACATGAGACAGATTTTATATTTTACTTTGCTTTTTTATACTGAGACTCGTAAATGAGAGCAATACTAAAAAAGATAAAAATCATAAAGCAAGGAGAATTCAATTATGAAGAAAAAAGTAGCAGTATTATTAATTACAGGAATTATGGCAGTGGCAATGACAGCATGTGGAAGCAGTAATTCAGGAACAGACAACAGTGGAAGTACAGATGGAACTGCAAAAACAGAGAGCAGTGCCGATGCAGACAGTGACTGGGATAATACAAGAGACATCACAGTTGTATCAAGAGAAGATGGTTCTGGTACAAGAGGGGCTTTCGTAGAATTATTCGGAATTGAAGAAGAAGTAAACGGAGAAAAAGTAGATATGACAACAGAAGAAGCAAATATCACAAACAGTACTTCTGTTATGATGTCTACCGTGGCACAGGATGAATACGCAATTGGTTATATCTCACTTGGTTCTTTAGATGATTCCGTAAAAGCTGTTAAGATTGATGGAAGCGAAGCAACAGCAGAAAACATCAAAAATGGAAGTTATAAAATTTCCAGACCGTTTAACATTGCAACAAAAGAGGATTTAAGTGACGCAGCACAGGATTTTGAAGACTTTATTTTAAGTACCGAAGGACAGAAAGTAGTGGAAGACAACAAATACATCCCTCTTGATGATGTGAGTGATTATAAATCAAACGGAGCAAGCGGAAAAGTTGTTGTTGCAGGTTCTTCTTCTGTATCTCCTGTAATGGAAAAATTAAAAGAAGCTTATCAGGCAGTTAACAGTGATGTAGAAGTAGAAATCCAGACAAGTGATTCTACAACAGGTATGCAGAATGCAATTGATGGTGTATGTGATATCGGAATGGCTTCCAGAGAATTAAAAGATTCTGAAAAAGAAGCAGGTCTGACACCAACTGTTATTGCAATGGATGGTATTGCAGTAGTCGTAAACAATGATAACCCGACTGATGAACTGAGCTCCGACCAGGTAAAATCCATCTTTACAGGTGATGTGCTTACATGGGATGAGGCGCTTCAGTAAAGAAGACTTAAGAAAGAATCAGTAGCCTGAAGAAGGTTAAAAGGGTGAACAGAATGAAAAAATATAAAGAACAGGTGATGCATGCGGTGTTTTTTATCGCCGCATGTGCATCCGTACTTGCAGTCGCTTTGATTTGTCTGTTTTTGTTTGTAAACGGAATTCCGGCGATGAAAGAAATTGGAATTTTCAAGTTTCTTTTAGGAACGATGTGGAAACCGGGAAATAATATTTACGGAATCCTTCCGATGATTATGGGAAGTATTTATGTAACCGCAGGTGCAATTTTAATCGGAGTTCCGATTGGAATCTTAACTTCTGTATTTATGGCTTCCTACTGTCCAAAAAAAGTATATCGTTTTTTTAAATCGGCAATTGACTTATTGGCCGGAATCCCATCGGTTGTATATGGTTTCTTTGGTTTAATGATGTTAGTTCCACTGATTCGCGATTTATTCCACAAAGGAAACGGAAGCAGTATTTTAAGTGCTTCTATCCTGCTTGGAATCATGATTCTTCCGACGATTATCGGGGTGACGGAATCTGCAATCCGTGCAGTACCTTCCAATTACTATGAAGGTTCTCTGGCACTTGGCGCAACAAAAGAAAGAAGTTTGTTTTTCGTTGTGCTTCCGGCTGCCAAATCCGGTCTGATTGCAGGTGTGGTACTTGGAATCGGTCGTGCAATCGGTGAAACCATGGCAGTTGTAATGGTAGCAGGAAATCAGGCACGTATGCCTGCCGGAATCTTAAGAGGTGTCAGAACCATGACATCAAACATTGTACTGGAAATGGGATATGCAGCAGATTTACACAGAGAAGCATTAATCGCAACAGGCGTGGTATTATTTGTATTTATCTTAATTATTAACTTCTGCGTTGCCAGATTAAATAAGGGGGAAAGTGGTCATGCATAAAAAAGAACATCAGGGAGCGAAAATCAGTGCCGGTATTTTAAAAGGTCTGGTCTTTGCATCAGCCGCTTTAACCTTCTTAGTCTTATTTTTCCTGATTGTCTATATTTTGGTTCATGGAATTCCGAATCTGACACCACAGTTATTTGCATGGAAATATACAAGTGAAAATGCTTCCATGCTTCCATCTATCATTAATACGTTAATTATTGTGATATTATCACTGGTCATTGCAGTGCCGCTTGGTATTTTTTCCGCAATCTACCTTGTGGAATATGCAAAAAGAGGAAATAAATTTGTAAAAATTATTCGTCTGACGACAGAGACACTTTCCGGAATTCCATCTATCGTATATGGTCTGTTCGGTGCATTGTTTTTTGTAACTGCATTAAAATGGGGTTATTCTTTACTTGCAGGTGCTCTGACATTGTCAATTATGATTCTTCCGCTGATTATGAGAACGACGGAAGAAGCATTAAAATCCGTTCCGGATTCCTTTCGTGAAGGAAGTTTCGGACTTGGAGCAGGAAAACTCAGAACGGTATTTCAAATTGTACTTCCAAGTGCAATTCCCGGTATTTTAGCCGGTGTCATTCTTGCAGTCGGACGAATCATTGGAGAAACAGCAGCTTTGATTTATACCGCAGGTGCGGTGGCAGAAGTGCCGTCGAGCATCATGGGTTCTGGTTCAACTTTAGCAGTACACATGTACAATCTTTCCAGAGAAGGTTTATATATGAATCAGGCGTATGCAGTATCCGTTGTCCTGTTAATTTTTGTTCTGCTGATTAACTGGGGTTCCGGAAAAATAGCAAAGAAACTTACGAAAGGGAAAGAATAACGGAAATGGAATTGAAAAAAAATCAGAAAATAGAAGTCTCAAATCTGGATTTGTATTATTCAGATTTTAAGGCATTAAAAAATATAAATATTAAGATTCCGCAAAATGAAATTACAGCATTTATCGGACCGTCCGGATGTGGAAAATCGACGCTTTTGAAATCATTAAATCGTATGAATGATTTGGTAGAAGGATGCCGGATTGATGGACAGGTTTTGCTGGATGGAGAAGATATTTACGGAAAGATGGATGTCAATCTGCTTAGAAAACGTGTCGGAATGGTATTTCAGAAGCCAAATCCATTTCCAATGAGTATTTACGATAACATTGCTTATGGACCGCGCACTCATGGAATCCGTTCCAAATCCAAACTGGATGATATCGTAGAAAAATCCCTGCGTGATGCTGCCATCTGGGAAGAGACAAAGAATCGTTTAAAATCCAATGCACTTGGAATGTCCGGTGGACAACAGCAGAGACTTTGCATTGCAAGAGCACTTGCAGTTCAGCCAGAAGTACTTTTAATGGACGAGCCGACCAGTGCCCTTGACCCAATTTCAACTTCCAAAATCGAAGAACTGGCAATGGAATTAAAGAAAGAGTATACAATTGTAATGGTTACGCATAACATGCAGCAGGCAGCCCGTATTTCTGATAAAACTGCATTTTTCCTTTTAGGGGAAATCGTAGAATTTGGTGAAACAGAACAATTATTCTCTATGCCGAAAGATAAGAGAACAGAGGATTATATTACAGGGAGGTTTGGTTGATATGCGTACAAGATTTGACCAGCAATTGGAAAAACTGCATGTGGAATTAATTAAAATGGGAAGTTTATGCGAGCAGGCAATCACACTGGCTGCGTCTTCTTTAGAAGTTCAGGAAGAGAATACTTTGCATAAAGTGGCAGCACTTGAGAGTGAAGTAGATGCAAAAGAAAGAGAAATTGAAGATATCTGTATGAGACTTCTGCTTCAGCAACAGCCGGTAGCAAGAGATTTACGTGTTATCTCGGCTGCCTTAAAACTGATTTCTGATTTGGAAAGAATCGGCGACCAGGCGGCAGATATTTCTGACTTGACTCCTTATATTGTAAATAGCAGTATTGCAAGTAAAGTTCAGATTCATGATATGGCAAAGGCAACGATTGACATGGTAACAAAGAGTATTGATGCGTTTGTAAAAAATGATTTGGAACTCGCAGAAAAAGTTATTGAATCAGATGATATCGTAGATGATTTATTTAATAAAATAAGAGAAGAACTGATTCAGAAAATTCAGGAAAAAGACAATGACCCAAGAGCGGCAATTGATATTTTAATGGCGGCAAAATATTTTGAGAGAATTGGCGACCACGCAGTGAATGTTGCGGAATGGGTACAGTATTCTATTACCGGTGTGCATAAAAGTAATGAACATCATATGGCAGACAGATAGAAATGAGGTGAAAGGTTTGGTCTATCTGGTAGAGGATGATGAAAATATAAGGGAACTGGTTACGTATACGTTAAACAGTCAGGGAATTAAAACAGAAAGTTTTGAACGCCCATCTAAATTTTGGAAAGCAATGCAGCAGGAGATTCCATCCCTGCTTTTGCTTGATATTATGCTGCCGGAAGAGGATGGACTTAGTATTTTGAAGAGAATTAAAAGTACAAGCCAGACCAAAAAATTGCCTGTTATTATGCTGACAGCAAAGGGAAGCGAATATGATACAGTATTAGGTCTTGACAGTGGAGCGGATGATTATATCGCAAAGCCGTTTCGTATGATGGAACTGATTTCACGAGTGCGTGCTGCATTAAGGCGAAGCGATCCGAAAGAACAGGAAAGGGTCAAAGAATATCAGTTTGGAAAAATCTATGTTTGTCCATCCAGACATATTGTGAGTGTGGACGGAAAAGAAATCTCACTTACTTTAAAAGAATTTGAACTGCTGTGTGTACTGCTTTCTGAACAGGAAACTGTATTTTCAAGGTCAAAATTGTTAGACCGTATCTGGGGTTATGAATTTGATGGGGAAAGCAGAACGGTAGATGTTCATGTGCGGACACTCAGGCAAAAGCTGGGAGATGCCGGAGACTGTATCAAAACAGTAAGAGGAGTAGGATATAAGATAGGAGGAAAAGCTTCATGACAAAACGGATTTTCCGCTCGATTATGCTGGTTTCTGCAGTCTGCATGGTGACAGGACTGGCATTTCTTATGGGCGTTTTATATCATTTTTTTGGGAATCAATTAGAAAAAGAATTAAAAGCAGAAGCATCTTATCTGGAACTTGCAGTAGAGGAAAATGGAGAGAGTGCCCTTGAGAAGCTTCCAAAAAATTCGGCAAGGGTGACCTGGATTGCAGAGGATGGAACGGTTATTTTTGATAATAAAGCAGACGCTTTTGATATGTCGAATCACAATGACAGGGAAGAAATTAAGGATGCACAGAAAAATGGTGCAGGAACTTCTGTCAGACAGTCTGATACATTAGGAGAAAAGACGGTTTACTATGCAAAACGTTTGTCTGATAATAGTATCCTTCGTATTTCGAGCAATCAATATACGGTGATTGCTCTGTTAAAACAGCTGATTCTCCCAGCTGTCTGCGTGCTGGTTCTTATGATATTATTAGGAGCATTTTTTGCATCAAGACTTTCTAAACATATCGTAACACCATTAAATGAGCTGGATTTGGAACATCCGGATGAAATTGATACTTATGATGAAATGGCTCCATTTATTACAAAGATTAATAAACAGCAGAAGACCATTCAGAAACAGCTTTCGGATGCAAAACGACAGCAGAAAGAATTTCAGATTATCACAAAGCAGATGCAGGAGGGACTTCTTGTCATCGATACACAGACAGATTTGCTTTCCAGTAATGCCAGTGCACTGGAACTTTTAGATGCCGGACAGGTAAAAGATAAAGAAAGTGTGCTGTCACTGAATCGTAGTGAAGCATTTGAGAAGACAATAGACAAAGTTTTACGTGGAGAACATGTAGAGTCTGTATTAAATTTGGGAGAACGTTACTGCCAGATTTGTGCAAATCCGGTATTTGACAAAGAAACGATAGCAGGTGCAGTGATTCTTTTAATTGATGTGACTGAAAAAATGCAGAGAGATTCTTTAAGACGGGAATTTACAGCAAATGTCTCTCATGAATTAAAGACTCCGTTGACTTCGATTTCAGGCTTTGCAGAAATCATTCAAAGTGGTTTTGTAAAACAGGAAGATGTTCGCAAGTTTGCAGGAAAGATATTTGATGAGACACAGAGACTGGTTACCTTAGTGGATGATATTATAAAAATTTCTCAGCTGGATGAAAATTGTCAGCCGTATCAGAGAGAGAAAGTAGATATCTATAATCTGGCTAAAGATGTATTGAGCAGGCTTCAGGAATCTGCTAATAAAGCACAGGTTCAGTTGAATATGGAAGGTGAACATGCAGAACTTGAAACCGTACTGCCGATTTTAGATGAAATTGTTTCTAATCTGTGTGATAATGCGATTAAATACAATAAAAAAGGCGGAAGTGTTACCGTTACAGTATTAAATGCAAGAAATCAGATATGTCTGTCTGTCCGTGATACCGGAATTGGAATCACAGCGGCGGAAAAGAGCAGAGTATTTGAACGATTTTATCGTGTGGATAAAAGTCATTCAAAAGAAATTGGTGGAACCGGTCTTGGACTTTCGATTGTAAAACACGGTGCTGCTTATCTGGGAGCAAAAGTAGAATTGGAAAGTACCATTGATAAGGGAAGTACATTCCGTCTGATTTGGCAAAAATAAAAGAAAAAGACCTTTTGAACATTGTTCAGAGGTCTTTTTTGAATTGAAAATTAGTATTTTGAATTAGAAATTACTGCATCATACCTGCAAGTACCTGATTTACCAGTTTGCCATCGGCAATTCCTTTTACTTTTGGCATCAGGACTTTCATGATGCGTCCTTTATCTTTTCCGGTTGGCGTTTCAATTTCAAGTTCTTTTAAGACTCCATCAATTACTGTTTTGATTTCGTCTTCATTTAACATTTTTGGTGCAAATTCTTCGTATACGGCGATGCGTTTGCTGCATTCTTCGATAATATCAGTTCTGTCAGCAGGAGTCATTTCTAAAGTTTCTTTTGTCTGTTTGATTTCTTTTAAGACAACTTCATTTTCTTCTGCTTCTGTTAAATCTTCTCTTTTATCAATTGCTTTGTTTTTCAGTGCGGATAAGAGCATGGACAGAGAGTCTTTTCTTTCTTTGTCTTTTGCTTTCATCGCAGCTACCATTGCTTTTCTTACTTCATCTGCTTTACTCATAGTGGTTATCGCTCCTTTTCAAAATGTTTTCTAATTTAAAAGTATAACACTCTGAAAAAAAGAATGAAACCCCTAATTAGCGGATTCTCCATAAATTCCAATGAAAATAGGAAGCGAGGAGACGGATGACGACAGTCACAATCAAGCCGATAATTGCACCGGCGGCTTCACCGACAGAGTTTCGGCATATCACACAGGCAGCACCTCCGGCAATGGAAGCGCAGGCATAAATTTCCCGAACCAGAATATAAGGGGTTTCGCCTGCCATGATATCACGAACTACACCACCCCCGACTCCGGTCAATACTCCGACAAAAACAAAGAAAAAGGCATTGTCTTTGTTCATAACATTTGCGGCAGCCTGAATCCCGACTACAGTAAAGATTCCAAGTCCGAGAGTATCACATAAAAGCATGATGGTATCGTAATATTTACTTTTAAACCCAGAATCTAAGATAGAAGGATTGGTGTAGACAATTGTAAACAGCAGGGTAGCAGTCAGCACTGAAAATAACACATATACCGGTTTGGAAAATGCAGCAGGAGGAGTGACGCCGAGAATAATATCACGCATCATTCCGCCACCGACGGCGGTAGTCGCTCCTAAAATATTTACGCCAAAAATGTCCATTTTTTTTTCGATGGCAATCATTGCACCTGAAGATGCGAATGCAATTGTGCCGATAATTTCAAGAATAAAGGTAAAAGTATCCATAGATGTCCTCCCAACAAAGACTTTTGTGAGTGAGAAAAAGTCTTTGAAAAATTGTAGAATAATTAATATTGTATTAGTACAACAAAGCAGTTTCAGTATAGCATAAAGACGTAAAAAAAACATCTTTAAATGGCACAAAGTCCGTGAATTACGGACGTTAAAAGGTTTGACTTTTTATGGATTTTTTGTTACTCTATTTAAGGCTATAAAGTGTAAAATTGTGAAGTTGGAAAGGGGAAAAATGGAGAAACATAAAAATGGGAGCTTTACAAGCTCAATTGGTTTTGTATTGGCCTGTGTAGGTTCAGCAGTCGGTCTGGGAAATATCTGGATGTTTCCATATCGTCTTGGAGAGTATGGCGGGGCAGCATTTTTAATTCCGTATCTGTTTTTTATTCTGTTGTTTGGATTTGTCGGGTTATCCGCAGAATTTGCATCAGGAAGAAAAGTAGGAACAGGAACGCTTGGTGTGTACGCTTATTGTTTTAAAGAAAGAAAACAGGAAAAACTTGGAAAAATTTTAGGCTGGATTCCGCTTATGGGTTCACTTGGAATTGCAATCGGATATTCGATTATTATTGGATGGGTCTTAAGATATTTAGGTGCGTCAGTAACCAATACCGTGCTGAAAGAGGATTCCGCAGAATTTTTTGCCGGAGTTACCGCATCCATGAAAAACGTTCCGTGGCATATGATGATTGTGGCGATTACGGTTATCATTTTATTAGTAGGAGCCGCATCTCAGATTGAACGGGCAAATAAAGTACTGATGCCGTTATTTTTTATTTTATTTGCGGGACTTGCAGTGCGTGTCTTTTTCTTAGAGGGTTCACATGAGGGATACCGTTTCTTATTTGTGCCGAACTGGAAAGCACTTTTAAATGTAAATACCTGGGTTATGGCGATGGGACAGGCATTTTTCTCATTGTCGATTACAGGTTCAGGAATGATTGTGTATGGTTCTTATCTGCCAAAGAATGAGGATATTGTAAAATCTTCTTTACAGACACTTATCTTTGATACAATTGCGGCACTGCTTGCAGCGCTTGCTATTATGCCGGCGGTGTTTGCCTTTGGAATTGAGCCATCCGCAGGACCATCTTTAATGTTTATTACTTTGCCAAATGTATTTAAACAGATGCCGATGGGAAGACTATTCGCAGTTCTCTTCTTCTTATCCGTCTGCTTTGCCGGAATTACTTCTCTGATTAATATGTTTGAGGCAGTAATTGAGAGCTGGCAAAATCGTTTTAAAATCGGGAGAACAAAATCTGTTTTGCTTTGTGGCGCAATTACACTTTTAATCGGGTTATTATTGGAAGAAGAAACCAGAGTTGGAAACTGGATGGATTTTATTACCATTATCATTGTTCCGTTTGGTGCAGTACTGGGTGCAATTTCTATTTATTATGTATTAGGTTTTGATAAAATAAAAGAAGAACTGGAACTTGGAAGAAAGAAGCCACTTCCGGTAATATTTAAACCGGTGGCAAAATATGTGTATGTTCCGCTTTCTATCATTATCTTTATTTTGGGATTAATTTATAAAGGTATTGGATAATGTTGTTGACAAAAATTATCAATCATAAAGTTGCCCTTTAATTTTGCCTATGCTATAATAGGCGCAGACAGCAAATGAAGAAAGACAGCTGTGGATACTTTGAAAACGAAAAATAAAATTTCTACTAAACAAAAGGAGAGTACGTCATGGATGCAAAAGAATTTGCTTTAAAACAGCACGAGGAATGGAGCGGTAAAATTGAAGTTGTCAGCCGTGCAAAACTGGAGACACCAGAAGACCTTTCTGTAGCTTATACACCAGGTGTTGCAGAACCGTGCCTGAAAATTGCAGAAGATGTTGATTTATCTTATAAATATACAAGACGTCATAACATGGTAGCTGTTGTGACAGACGGAAGCGCAGTTCTTGGACTCGGAAACATTGGACCGGAAGCAGGTATGCCTGTTATGGAAGGAAAATGTGTTTTATTTAAGGCATTTGCTGATGTGGATGCTTTCCCGTTATGTGTAAGAAGTAACGATGTAGATGAAATTGTAAACACTGTTCGTTTACTGGCTGGAAGTTTTGGCGGTGTCAATCTGGAAGATATCTCCGCTCCTCGATGCTTTGAAATTGAAAGAAAATTAAAAGAGTGCTGTGATATTCCGATTTTCCATGATGACCAGCATGGTACAGCAGTTGTAACAGCAGCAGCATTAATTAATGCGTTAAAATTGACAGGAAAGAAATTGGATGAAGTAAAAGTTGTTACTTCAGGTGCTGGTGCAGCAGGAATCGCAATCATTAAACTGTTAGTAAGCCTTGGATTAAAACGAGTAATCATGTGTGACAGAAAAGGTGCGATTTATGAAGGTCGTGAGGGCTTAAATGCAGAAAAACAGGAAATGGCAAAAATCTGCAATCTGGATAAAGAAAAAGGAAGTCTTGAAGAAGTAATCAAAGGCGCTGATGTATTTATCGGTGTATCTGCGCCGGGTGCGGTAACAGAAGAAATGGTGAAATCCATGGCTGAAAAACCAATCCTCTTCCCGATGGCAAATCCGGTACCGGAAATTATGCCTGACCTTGCGAAAAAAGCAGGTGCAGCAGTTGTCGGAACAGGAAGAAGTGACTTCCCGAACCAGATTAATAACGTACTTGCTTTCCCTGGAATTTTCCGTGGCGCATTAGATGTCAGAGCAAAAGACATTAACGATGAGATGAAAGTTGCAGCAGCTTATGCAATCGCAGGGCTGGTTGATGAAAAAGATCTTGCAGAAGATTACATCATTCCAAACCCATTTGATAAACGAGTTGCAAAAGTGGTATCTGAAGCAGTTGCAAAAGCAGCAAGAGATACTGGTGTGAATCGTATCTAATGATTACAGAATTGCACGAACTGTATTACAGTAAGGCAATTCGTGGTATCATTTGAGTGAATTATACAGAATGAAATACAAAAGAGAACTTTACGTGGACAGAGGTGCATAAAGTTCTCTTTTTATTTTTTTAGAACTTTGCTATAATGAGATGTGAGTTGCAAAAGCAGGTATATAATAATTCTGATAGTACATAGAAATCGAAGGGGGAAATTTATGAATCAGGAAGAACGGGCAAGACTGGAAGAGAGACAACGCCAGAAAAAAATCAGAGAACGTCGTCGAAAAAAACAGGTTAGGAGACAAAAAATGCTGCTGGCTGGCATTATTATGATAATTGTTATAATAACAGCAGGGGTAAATATTGTAAAAAATAATCGTAAGAAAGCAGAACAGGCTGCTGTGACAAAAGCAAAGCAGGAAAAACTGGCAAAACAGAAACAAGAAGAATTAGAAAAAGAAAATACACTGTCTATGATTGCGGTTGGCGATAATCTGTATCACGATGCTATTTTAGAAGAAGGAAAAACAGATTCGGGAGACTGGAATTTTGATTTTTTGTATCAAAACGTAAAAAAAGAAATTGAAGAGGCGGATCTTTCGGCAGTGAATCAGGAAACAGTTTTTGTGAATAATCATGATGAAGTTGCCGGATATCCGGAGTTTGCTTCCCCGCTTGAAGGTGGAGATGCGCTGATAAAAGCTGGATTTAACATTGTGACACAGGCAAGTAATCATGCTTATGATAAAGGAAAAGCCGGAATCTTAAATTCTGTAACATTCTGGCGAACCAGTCATCCAAATGTTACTCTGCTTGGAATCCATAAAGATCAGCAGGATGAGGAGCGCAATCGTATACAGGTAGTAGAAAAGAAAAATTTTAAAATTGCGATGATGAATTATACATTTGGCTTAAATGAGGCAACCCCTCTTCCGGAGGATGAAAGTTATTCGATTGATGTATTTGATGAAGAACAGGTTGCAAAAGATATTGAAACTGCAAAGTCGGAAAGTGACGTTGTAATTGTATTTTTACATACCGGTGTGGAAGATACGACAGATATCGATGAAGATACAGAAAATCGAATCGATTTTCTTGCCAGTCAGGGTGTTGATATTACAATTTGTTCCCATCCGCATGTAATACGTGCCTTTGGCATGAAAGAAAGAGCAGATGGCGGTCAGATGCTGGTGTATTATTCACTTGGAAATTTTGTGTCTACGCAGGAAGCAATTCCGGAATTGTTGGAAGGCATGGCGAAATTTACATTGAAGAAAGATATAGAGACAGGAAAAGTAACGGTTTCTGATTATTCAATGCAGCCACTTGTCATGCACTATGATACTGGAAAGACAAACTGTGCAGTCTATAAACTTTCGGATTATACAGAGGAACTTGCCAAAGCACATGGAATTCATGAATATTCTGAAGAGAAATTTACGTTAGAAAGTATTCAGGAGTTTTTTGCTCCATTTCTGACTCCCCAGACATTTGCGCCGGGAAGCCAGAAAAACAGTGACTAATTAATCGTCGCAGTATTGTTTTGGTGAAAATGGATAGAGACTTTTATAGGAGTCCAGTTCATCAGAAGAGACAGGAGCACGATAAATCAGTCCGGTCATTTCTGTGGTGGCAAGACCGTCAAAGTCATGTCTGGAGCTGAACTCTACATTGTATTTATCAGAAACAAAATCAGGTGAATGATTTTTAAAATTAGAATTCATGGCAGGCATCCTTTCTGCTTTCATTGAAATTTAAAGTGAGTTCGTTTATACTTTAGTATATGTAAAAAAATGAATTTGTAAGCAACAAAAACGAGGAAAGTAAAAATGGCAAAACATAAGGACAAAGAAGTAAAAACAAATGCAATGAGAATTTTGGACAAAAACAAAATTTCTTATGAAACAATTAATTATGAGTGCGATGAATTTATCGATGGGCTTCATACCGCAGAAAAGACCGGTGCACCAGTGGAACAGTCTTTTAAAACTCTGGTAGCGCAGGGAAAAAGCAAAGAGTATTATGTGCTGGTCATTCCGATTGCAGAAGAAGTAGATTTAAAGAAAGCAGCAAAAGTGCTGGGCGAAAAATCAATCGAAATGATTCATGTAAAAGATATTACAAAAGTAACAGGTTATGTTCGGGGAGGATGCAGTCCACTTGGTATGAAAAAGCTATATCCGACGATTATTCAGGAAAGTGCCGAAACCTTTGACATGATTTATGTCAGTGGAGGAAGGATTGGGTCTACAATAAAAGTAAATCCGCAGGAACTGGCAAGGGTAGTAAATGCGAAATTTGCAGATTTTATCGTTTGTTAAGATTAATCTGTGAGTCATGAAAGATAAGATCTACTTCGCTGATTTGAATCTTATCGTTATCACAAAGCTGATATTCTTCCTGAGGAGAAAGTGGTTTACCGTTTATAAAAGTTCCGTTTTTGGAATTTAAATCCATAATGAAAAAGCAGGCGGCATCTTTTCGGATTCTGGCATGCAGACGGCTGACAGTTGGAATAGAGAGGCAGAGACCGGCAAGTTCAGGATGTTTTCCGATAAGCAGAAATTCTTCCGTTAAGAAAACGGTGAGGGGCTGTCCATTTTCAAAAACAGTCAGAGAGGCAGATGGTGTTTGGGCAGAGGTATCTGGTTGAAGCAGTACTGTGTCGGAAGAACAGGCGGGAGATTGAGGGTTTGGCATTTGAGGCGTAGAAGCTTCAAAATCAGAAGAAAAATTTGAGTTGGAAGAACCTGGATTAGAAGAAAAACCTGAATCAGAGGAGAAATATGAATTAAAAGAGGAGTTTGAATGGGAAAAGAAGTCTGAAGCAAAATCAAAAATTGACTCAGACTTCTTTTTTTGATGTCTTGAAGTAAGAAGAAAGATAAGAAGAGAACCTCCACCAAGAAGAATAAAAAGAAGGAAATTGAGGATGGCCTGAGAAATAGAAATCAGACGATAGTGCAGGCAGAAATAGATACAGACAAAAAAGGCGGAAAGTGAAAGTAAAATCCCAATCAGCCACCCGACAGAAGTTTTTTCGTGCAAGGTCTCTTCTTCAAAAAAGGACGTCATGACGTCTTGTGAAGGGGAATCTTCATCATCGGGATGAAGATTCTGTTTTTGAAAAACATTTGAGTGATAGAGGTTTTGAGCATCAGGTTCTTTAGATTTTAATTTTGCAAGTGCGGTTTTTAAGAGAGCAGGACAAAGTGGTGACTCAAGGCTGTCTTTGTAAAGTCCATAGCCTAAAAGTACGGCATTGTTATCTTCATGGTTAATTTTAGGCAGAAGATATTCGGTTAAAGAGACAAAATCTTTATCAGACGAAGCTGGTTCAAGTGGAAAACAGCAAAAATAAAAAGAAGATTCAAAATCCTGATAAATGTAATCGGGAGAAAGAAGCAGGAGGTCAGCGTCAAGCAGATAATCCTCCATGCAGGTAATTGTATTTAAGAGTGCTTCAAATAAAGCTTTCAAGTCGTTAGAATTGAATTTTTTTGTTTCATATATTTGAGACAGACTTTGCCGTGAAGTAATTTCATAGTAAAGAGAAGTTTCTCCATCAATCAGACGAGGGATGCATGGTAACAGTCCTTTAATTGAATTGGAAAACAGCATCTTTGCAGGGTAATCGGATAATGCCTGTTGATTTTCATTTTTTAAAATAAGATAGCTGTGATTGAGTTCACGTTTATAAGAAATATCCATATTTTTTTTTATCTCCTGAATAAAAATTTTAGAGTTAAAGTTATTTCATTGCGAGTCAGTAGCTGAGTGTGGGGATATGGAATATCCCGGTGTGATTTTATTGGGAATTGCTACCGGAAATATTGCATAATGCCTGAGCTTTTTTGATTTTTTCAATAAAAAGAACCGGTTGTATCACTTTGGAATGGGATGTGCCTTTGATGTGCCAGTTTAAGTTAAAAATTGGAAAACGGAATTGTTCTTCAAAGGAAACAAGGACTTCATGGTTGCTTCCGGAAACAGAATAACCACCTGTTTCCCAGTGGATTCTGAGATTTGCAGCAGAGAGCCCGTCTTGATTCTTTCTGACAGACTGTATGCTTCCAAGTTCAGAAGCTTCAAGAGATGCATTTGTACGGATGCTATGATGAAGTGTTCCAATTATTAAAAAAAGAGAGGCAAAAATAACCAGTAGAAATAAACCGCTTAAACAGGCAGCTTCTACGGTATAACTGCCACGAAGTTTTAACTTTGTCATGTCAATTCCTCCTTAAACCGATTGGGAAAAAAACAGATTCAGGAACATGCCGGCCAGTAAAAATGGAATAAAGGGGATGGTTTCAGTGCGGTTTTTTTTATGAAAGAAGAATAAAAATCCTGCCACGAAAAAAGAAAGAAAAAAAGCACCGGATAAGACTCCGAGTAATTCCCAGAACCCAATCCAGATGCCAAGGGCAAGCACAATCAATCCGTCGGCCAGACCGATTGCACCGTTTGAAATCCAGCATAATAATAACAGTGCAGTTCCGGGCAGAACGGAAAGAAAAATTGCGGGAAGGGCGGGAAAACCGGAAGTAAGAGAAGTCTGCATTTTGGATAAAATCGGAATTGAAATCCACTGATACTGAATACAGAAATAAAAGATTCCGGTTATAAGAAAAAGTAAAATTTTCCAAAGGGAGACGCATTGGTCTTTGAAATCTTCCAATCCCATAAAAGCTAAAAAAAATAAGACAGCGATTTTGCTTTGCATAGATTTAATGACCTCCATTTCGTTGTGAGCATCGGGAACATAGATGTAGATTTTGTAGTTCGGATTTCTTGATAAGCCTTACGTGACGGGTCAATCCGCCACAAGAAGAACTGCTGTGATAACGGTTTCCGCTTTGCGTAATATAAAAAGTGTTCTGGTTAGAAGAGGAGCGGACACAGCGCTCACAGGGATGGTATTTTTCTCCATAAACATTGCGAAGAGAAGAAAGATTGGATTTTGAAGCAGTTGTAACAGAAAGAGAAAGATAAGTACAATCGGAAAAGGTATGATAGACCCCTTGATAATCGGTCACATAAACCATTTCTTCGGAATCAGAAGTATCCATATCAGTATTATTGGAATCATAGCCAGTCCATGCATGAACAGAAGATACGATGGTAACAGGAATTGGCTGAAGTGGAATCAGAGCGACAGGGCTTTTGTATAAAAAAGAGGCTTTTAAGGTAATCCGTCCATTTTGGTAAGAGGACATCAAAAGAGAGATGCCATTTTTATGTCCCAAAATCTGGGGCAGAGCTTCTTCTTTCAGTGCGTTGGAAAGCTGAGTTTTTGCATAAGCGATGCATAGGGCACTGGAAACTGCGCCGACAGGAGAAGCTTCATCGTCAGATTCGCAGTAAGCATACATTCCGAGTTCCCGGCTGCTTTGGCTAAGAGATGCTTGAATGACTGACTGAATCCGATATAAATCAAGAAATAAAACAAGGATTACAATAGCCAGGAAGAAGAATGGAAAGACAAATGCACTTTCTATAGTCAGGCTTGCAGAGGGCTGAAGAGAGTATTTTTCCTTTCGTGTTGATTTTAAATAGTTTGATTTTAAATTAAGCCTGTCAGTTCTATTTACAGAGTCGTTTATCTTATCCATAGATCCTCCTGGAATGTATATATCCTCGAAGTCTTTTGGTATTTGACCGAATCAAAAAAGTTCTTGGCTTTTAATTGCGAATATCCACTTGACTTTTGTGAGAATACATGAGTGTAAAAAGGGTTATCGGTTACATATCATACCCGTAAGTGCGTACAGCACTCCAGGTTTTCTGTTGCGGACCTGTAAAAATTGTTTCTGTCTCCAGGCTTTCCATGCAGGAATCCATGTAAAATGAAGAACGTTTTGGAAGTGTTCGAATATTCTGTTCAATCATATCCATGCATCGAAATGCCTGTGTCTGTTCAGAAGAAGAATACAAAAGAAGATGCAGATAATTTTGATAATTAAGCCCGGAATGGGAGCGAATGGTATCGCTTTGGAGAAGAGTGAAAATCTGTCCAATCTGTGAGAGATTTAGCTGCCAGCTTTCAGTCGATTTAATTGCCGGAACACTGCCTCCAAGCATGAGCTGTCTTACATCAAGCAGGCTTTCGGCATAAGCCCATCCGGCAATAATAAGTGCTTCTGCGATTGCCATGCCCTCTGGAATTAAAAGAAGGGAACATAAGGCAGCAGCGGTCATAGCCGCTTCTTCTCGTTTTTGAGGGTCAGTATAAAGATACACGCAATTGGCTGCTTCACGAATGGCAATCAGCCGGTGGACGGTTGCTTTTAGGTTTTCTTCATCGGAAGCACGACCACCGATTATGTATTCAGCTTCATAACTTAGGGCATGTCCGTCTTTTTCGGTGATATAATTTCCAAGTTTGTCCATAACATAAGCTTGCATTAATAATTTACCGGAATCGCTGTTCTGACTTTGAAGAGTGCCCATGCCTTTTTGAAGTGTGCGGTGAGAGAGTGTATCTGTAAGAGAAATTTCTTTTTGGGAAACCTGCCGGTCTGAGGGCAGTACCAGACCAAGGATGCCAAGTTCACGCAATCGTTTTAAGATGGCGATAGGATTATTGGTTTCCGTAAATGCGGGAGGGTGTTCTTCTGCTTCTGTGACATCAAATTCCATGTCTGGTAGTCCCTGTTCTTTTTGTTCTTCCTGATTTTTAAGGGTAGAGTCCGTCTGTTCAAGGAAATCTCTTAAAGAAGAGATGGCTTGTGTTCCAAGTTGATTTTTAACAGCCCGGGAGACCTGCCCCATAAAAGAACGTGCATTTTCATCCGTAGAAAGCACATACCCGGTGATTGCACAACTTTGAATCTGACATCTGGTAAGACCTGTTTCGAGTGTGGGCTTCATAAAAGATTCCATTTGCCGGACGATAAAGGAAGGATTAACTTGACTGCTTCCGTAGCCGGCATCAAGGTAGAATAAATCATAAGAATCTAATAAATCCTTATCATATTGGGCGAAAATAGAATAAATACCGGTATCGGCTGCATGCATTGCCTGAATCCGTCCTGCCTGAGTTCGGGCAAGCTGAATACCCGAGAGGAGAAGAGAGAGTAGGATAGAAAAAACCAGGCACATCGTAATCGTCATACTTCCTCTGCATTTCTTCACAGATAAATCCTCCTGTTAAATAGAACTGCTTTGTTTTGTTATTTTGTCTAAGAGTGATTGAATCAAAGAATTGAGCTGATTTTTGAAAATAATGACAAGTCCGATTAAAACCAAAATCAGTACAATTTCAATAACAGTTACGCCTGATTCATCTTCCAGAAAAAGTTTTAGTAAATTCTGTTTCATAAGTCTCACCTCCTTTCTAAGGAAAATGTGTGTTTGACTTTAATGGCTAAATAAATCAGGTAAAATCTAAAAATATAGATAAATCGATTAGGTAAAACTTAGAAATGCGGGAAGCATTAGAAGTGCCAGAACGATTACAAGCTGTAAAAGCATGGGAAAGAGAAGTTTTGTCTGTGCTTCTTCTCCGAGAATCCGTGCTTTTCGTTTGCGATTTTCAAGGGCGTCCGTGACCTCTTTCTCTAAGAGCAGGAGAGTATTTTGATTTCCTTTTTTTAAGTTTTGAATTAAAAGTACAGATAAAATTTTGTATTCCGGACAGGGACAGCGGCTGCCAAAATTTTCATAAGCACGAGGCTGTGACAGTCCACCTTTTAATTCATGACAGGTCTCTAAAAGTGCTTCGTAAGCAGGACGTTTGGGCAGATTTTGACTCCGGTAATTTTTCTGATAATCGTCTGCAATTTTTTCAAGACTTGCACGTATCGTAAGACCGGCATGCAAAAACAACAGCAGTTTACTGACGATATCGGGATAATCTCTTTGCATCAGTACTTTTTGCTTTTCTATTTTTTCTTGTTCTTTTTGCCGTTTCAATGGAAGAAGTAAGAAACCGAGCAAGCTGAAGAAGATACAGACAAAAAGACCAGTCTTTGCGGGTTCTTTATAAAAGAATAAATGCTGCCCGTCAATTGAATCAGGAAGAGCAAGGGTCGGATTGCTTGAAGAATCATTTGTAACTGCTTTTTGAATGGAGGCATTTAATGATTTTTCTTTGCTTAATTTTTCAGGATAAACATAAAGCTCTTTCTGCCATGAAAGCGTCTCTTCTTCAAGCGAAAGCTGACAGCGAAGCATAACGGAAGCACCCTTAGAAGGAACATCTTCTCCGATAGCACCGGTATAATCGAGTATTTTAGGGTCAGAAGTTGTCCAAAAAAGCTGAACAGGACAATCAGGAAGAGATTCGGGAAGAGAAAGCGGTGTATGAATGGAAGAAAAATTCTTATTTTTTCCAAGAATGGAAGAATCCAGTTTTTTTGAGGCTTCATCTAAAAGAGTCTGTGATTCCTCTTTGCTGTAGGTTTTGGATGGAACTTTCAGTGTAATATGGTGTGTTTTTCCATCGTCTGTCTGAAATTTCAGGGATTCTTCGTGAGTGCTTTCATTGTATTCGCTACGTTTTAAATCAGTAACAATATCGGGATGTCGACTCTGCCATAATCCAAGAGAAATTCCCAGAAGATTTCCAAAGAGAATCAGAAAAATACTGACTCGCAGCAGGGTTTGTTCCTTTGCATCTTTTAGGTTTGGTTTCAAGTTTGCTTTAGGTTTTAATTTTGCTTTAGAGTTTAATTTTGCTTTAGATTTTAGTTTCGTTTTAGATTTCAATTTGAACCATCCTCCTGCCAAAGAAAAATGCTGTCAGGTACAAAATCAGGCAGATTGTCATGATACAGACTCCGGCTATATTGTGATAGAGAACATCAAGAAAGCCTGGAGAGGTAAGGCGCATATAAAGAATAATTCCGGCGGGCATAAGACTCATAAAGGTATGTTCCATTTTTTTTGCAGAAAGCAGAGAGTCAATTTCTTTTTTGACATCAATTTTTTCTTCGATGATGCGTGCACTTTTTTCCAAAGTTTCCCGAAGATTTCCACCCGTTCGTTTTGCCTGCGCAATAATCTCAGAAAAGTTACGGATATCTTCTACCTGACTTTTTTTACCAAGTTCATAAAATAATTTTTCTACCGGAACACTGAGAAGCATCTGAGATTCCATGTAAGATAATTCAAGAACCATTTCGCTGGAAGTTCCGTAAATACGCATTAAATCTTTTTTTGCTTCCGAAACTGCATTTTCAAGAGAATAGCCGGCAGAAACAGCGGCATCAATAGAATTTAATGCATCCCGAAACTGATGATAAAGCCGTTTTCGTTTTTCATAAAGAAGCTGTTTTTTCTTAAAAGGAAAATACAGAAAACAAAAGGGCAGAAGAAGAAAAAAAGAAATCACGTTTCGGTAGCATAAGTCATTGACAAGGAAGCACAAAATCAGAGAGAAGACCGAATACTGAATCCGTTCTCGAAGAGAAAAGGTATAATGGTCATAAGATAGTTTCACATAAGAGGGTTTCATAAGAAATTCCTGCCCTTTCTAATTTTTCAGTGTGTTTCAGATGATTTTTAAAGACAAGCCCCTGTTCTTCTTCATAACAGAAAATAGGATTTAACTGTACTTCTCCGTTTTTTAGTCCATCCAGTTCAGAGATTTCTAACACTTTACGGCTTTTGTCACGCAGACGTCCCAGATGAATAAAAAGGTCAAAGCCTGAGACAATCTGACGGCGGATGGCAGTAATCGGCATATTCAAGTGAACCAGCACAAGGGTTTCAAGTCTGCTGACCATATCGGCACAGCTGTTTGCATGAATGGTAGAAAGGCTGCCTTCTGAACCAACATTGACTGCCTGAAGCAGTTCGCTTGCTTCGCTTCTGACTTCACCGACAATAATCCGGTCGGGTCTCATTCTAAGTGCCGTTTTTAATAAGTCAGCAGTTGTGATTTCCTGTGAATCCTCGATATTTGCCATTCGACATTCAAGACGGACAAGGTTTGGGATTCCCTGAATTTGAAGCTCAGCATTATCTTCAATGGTGATAATGCGTTCATCTTTTGGAATATAAGCGGAAAGTGCATTTAAAAAAGTCGTTTTTCCGGCTCCGGTTCCACCGCCGATTAAAATAGTATAACGTGCTTTTACCAGAGGGAGCAAAAAAGATAATACCTGTTTGGTAATACTTTGCTTTTCGAGCAGAGTTTTCATTGTGATGGCTTCTTTAGGAAATTGTCGAATGGTTAAAATCGGACCATCCACAGAAACCGGCGGAATGACTGCATTGACACGGGCACCGTTTTCCAGTCTTGCATCCACAATCGGATGCAGGGTATTAATGACACGGTTACAGCGGGCAACAATCTGCTGAATTACATCTTCAAGTTTTCCGCTTGAAGTAAAAGTCTTATTCCATGTAATCAAGTGTCCTTCCCGTTCAATAAAAATTTTGTCCCATCCGTTTACCATAATTTCGGTAATGCTGGTATCTTCGAGAAGTTCTTGAAGCGCATCGAGTTTTCGGATGGAGCGGAATAACTCTTTTCTAAGATTGGCTTTTTCATTGAGGCTCAGACCGTAGTTTGAACCCTCCTGCAAAAGCAGTTCGTCAATTTTTTCGAGAATTTCTTCATCATCGGATTCCCATAAAGAATTTAACTGCTCAAAAAGCTGATTTTGTAAGGTTAAAAAACAATCCATAACTATGTCTCCTTTGAAAACTTAAAAAATTGAAAAAAGAAAAGATAAGCTATAAAAGATAAAAAGCTGATTGAAATTAAAAGAGAAAATTAAAGGTATCCGGCTTTGGAAAGTTCGTATTTTACGGCATCACCAAATACACCGGATAAAAAAGAATCTGGAAAATGAGAACTATCAGGAGGGGGAAGAAAACAAGAATGAGTTTTTTCTAAAATGAGTTCCTGTTTTGTGTTCGTTAAATAGGCTTTATACTGTTCTGATTTTGCCATAGAAACAGGTTCTTTTAAATTAGGCAGAAACAAGGTATTACATTCAGAAAAAACAGGAAAGACAGCAGAAAGATTTGGACCAAAATCGAGAACCAGAGTCTGATAGGGATTTTCTTCCATAGCAAAAAGAGCGAAGAGCGCTTCACAGTCGGCGGAAGTAAGATTCCAGATATCCTGCGGAACACAGACAGGAGGGAGATAATGAAGCGATCCATTTTTTTGAATCAGTGAAGCAAGAAACGCAAAAGGATTTTCTTTTTTGTGGCGCATCAGATAAAAAAGGTCGCCGATGGTGTAAGTGGTGTTATTAGAAAGAAAATAAGACAGACCGGAACAGGATTCAAAGCTGATAAAAAGAGTTGGATTTTTTTCGGAAAGAAACTGGGAAGCTGCAAGTGCAAATGCAGTTTTTCCACAGCGTGCAACCGGAGAATAGATGCCGATGAGTGTCAGGTTTTGCGCAGCAGAAGTTGTTGAATGTTCCATTGTTAAGAAAATCTGATTGGAACAAAGTTTCATTAAGTCCTGAAAAAGCTGACTGCATGGTTGATACTTAAAAAGACAGGGCAGGTTTTTCTTATAAGAGAGATTTTCTTCAGAAAGTAGAATCAAAGTTTCAGAAAATAGAGAAATAAGCTGTGGTGTCAGCATGGCTTCTGTGGTAAGAAGCATGGAAATTGAATGGTCAGAATGAAACGTAAGAAGTTTTTCGAGAGAAGTAAAGGGGAGAAACTCTAAAGAAAGAGTGCAGTTTTGTTGAAAGCCAGAACAGAGACGACAGATAAAATCTTCGTTAGAATCGTAAAGTGCAATGATTTTTTTGGTCATAAACAAAATCCTCCAATTAAGAGCAGGGTGGCAAGAAAAATGGGAACTGTAAAATGAAAATGTTCAGGACGATTTCCGGATTTCATATAGGGATGAATTTGTTTTTTGGAAAAAATATCGGAGACATAAGAAAAGAAATAAGAAATTCGTTCTAAGAAATAGGCAGAGCTTAAAAACAGCAGGCAGGAAATCAATGCGCCGATGAAGAATGAAAAAGCAATCAAGGAAAAAATGTCGGAAAAATTGAGAAAAATTCCAAGCGTACCAAAAAGCTTTAAATCTCCAGCCCCCATTGCGTGAAAAATAAACAGTGGAAATAAAATCAGGATGGGAAGAAAAAAATTTTTCAGGGAGAAAAGCAGACCAAAAAAGCCGTTTTGAAATATCTGATAAGAGAAACCCAGAAGAATACCAAGAAAAATCCAGAGATTTGGAACTTTTTGCAAGAATAAATCACAGCAGAGAGCTCCGGCAGATAAAAAAAGCAGAAATTGAGCCTGTAAAGGCATAAATATACCAGTCCTTTCTGAGAAAATTGGTAAAAATAATGGAAAAATCATGAAAATAAGGAATAAAAATGACTTCGACGAAGTGAACTAAGAATTTAAGATGTGAATGATTATATACTTTATTTCGCCCAATGTCCAGTTAAAATGACATAAAAAAAGATTTTTGTTAAGACTTCACAAAATTACTATTTGCAATAAGTGTCATTTTCAGTTAAAATAGATGTTATACAATTAGGTGGACAAAAAGTCCATTGCTGAAGGAGAATAGCCATGGGTGTAATTGTATTTTTAGGTGACAGTATTACAGATGCGGGGAGAACCACCTCTTGCCCGCCGCTTGGGAATGGGTATGTAAAGGGATTTGCAGACTCTGTCAGTCAGAATTGGAATGTTTTAAATCAGGGAGTTGATGGTTACATTACGGAACGAATTGCAGAAGACCTGCATAAGGACTGTATTGCGTTTCATCCGAATTATGTAAGTATCCTTGTAGGAATTAACGATGTAGGACTGATAGCAGAAGCCGATACAACAGAGCATGAAAAATTGTATATGTTGGAAGAGAGTATTCGTGCTTATCACGAAATGTTATTTGATTTATCCCGAGAGACGCAGGCAGAAATCATCACACTGGAGCCGTTTATTTTCCCAAAAGATGGAAAATATGAAAATTGGGTGCCTTGGCAGAAAAAGATGTCAAAGAATATTAGAAAACTGGCGCGTAATTACCACGCAAGATTTATTTCGGTTCAAGAACCTCTTAATCGCGAGATTGAAAGATTGGGACATGATGCCATCACCACAGATTGTATTCATCTGACCGCAAAAGGTCATGAAATTCTGGCAAAGATTGTCAGAGATGGATTTGGACTTTAAAACAAGGGAGAGAGTATCGTTGGTTAAAATACTCTCTCCCTTGTTTTAATACAATTCCCAGAAAAATTTCTGAACCAAATCAAATCGGCTTGTCATTCCGGCAAGCATGGCATCTAAGATAACCAGGGCAGCCATACATTCTACTACAACAACCGCTCTTGGAACGATAATCGGGTCATGACGTCCTTTGATTGAGATATCCAGATTTTCGCCGGTTCTTGTAACACTTTCCTGAGTGGCAGAAATAGATGGAGTCGGTTTAAATGCTGCACGGAATAAGATTTCACATCCGTCGCTGATTCCGCCTGTGATACCACCGGAATGGTTGGTCTTTTTCGTAATGTGGCCAGCTTCATCTGCACAGTAAGCATCATTATTATGAAGTCCGTCGGATTGTGCAACTGCAATTCCATCTCCGATTTCAAAAGCTTTTACAGCTCCGATAGAAAGAATGGCTTTTCCAAGGTTGGCATTTAATTTCTCAAAGGCAGGTTCGCCAATTCCGGCAGGCACGCCGGTAATCATACATTCCACCATTCCACCGGCAGAATTTTGTTCTTGCATGCAGGTTTCAAGATAGTCGGAAGCTTTTTTTGCAGCCTCTGCATCGGGCATATAAAGCGGATTATTTTCAGCTTCCGATAAATCAAATTGTTCTTTATTAATAGCAACAGGTCCGATGGACAAAGTATAGGCAGAAATCTGAATTCCAAGAGATTTTAACATTTTCGCCGCAACTGCACCGGCAGCAACACGACCGATGGTTTCACGTCCGGAAGAACGTCCGCCCCCACGGTAATCGCGGAATCCGTATTTGATATCGTAATTACGGTCTGCATGTCCCGGGCGATAATAATTGGCGATTTCACTGTAATCATGAGAACGCTGGTCGGTATTTTTTACCATAAGGGAAATCGGAGTACCGGTAGTCTTTCCTTCAAAGACACCGGAAAGAATTTCCACGCGGTCTGCCTCCTTTCTCATGGTGGTAAAACGGGACTGTCCTGGTTTCCTGCGGTCAAGATAAGTTTGAATATCCTCTTCACAAAGCGGAAGTCCGGCAGGGCATCCGTCTATTACAACACCGATGCCTTTTCCATGAGATTCTCCCCAGGTTGTAACTTTAAACAGATTTCCAAATGTTGAACCAAACATAGTTTACACCTCTTTTTCTTTCGTCTTACTTGTCGATGGATTCCCAACGTCCGGAAGCTCCACATGGAAGCACCAGTCCACTTTCGGTAACCGGAAGACCGATTTCCTGTGAATCTACTTTTCCGTTAAACTGTTTTAATTCGGTTGAAATCATATAAGTTAAAACAGCAGGAGCAAGTCCGGTTGTATAGGAGTTAATCAGGAAAAACAGAGGATTGTCACTTAAAAGTTTAGCACAGAGCTTTACTAATGGGTGAATTGCCTCTTCAATTTTCCAGATTTCTCCTTTTGGTCCTCGTCCATAAGATGGCGGGTCCATGATAATGGCATCATAGTGATTTCCACGTCTGATTTCACGTTCTACAAATTTGACACAGTCATCAACCAGCCAGCGGATTGGTGCATCACCGAGTCCGGAAGAAATGGCATTTTCTTTTGCCCAGGTAACCATACCCTTTGAAGCATCCACATGGGTAACATGAGCACCGGCAGCAGCAGCGGCAAGAGTTGCCCCGCCCGTGTAGGCAAAGAGATTTAATACTTTAATCGGACGACCGGCATTTCTGATTTTTTCAGAAAACCAGTCCCAGTTTGCTGCCTGCTCCGGAAACAGTCCGGTATGTTTAAAACTGAATGGCTTTAAGTTGAAGGTTAAATTTTTATACTGAATGGTCCACTGCTTTGGCAGGTCGAAAAATTCCCATTCTCCGCCGCCTTTTTTACTGCGGTGGTAATGCGCATTCATTTTTTTCCATCCTTTGTGAGTTTTTGGAGTATCCCAGATGACCTGAGGGTCTGGACGAACCAGAAGATAATCGCCCCATCGCTCTAATTTTTCTCCATTTGAAGTATCAATGACTTCATAATCTTTCCATTGGTCTGCAATCCACATAGTGAAATCCTTTCTATTTATTAGTTAACTAAAAATATGATATGAGTGTCAAAAGGTATCAATTTTCTTCATATTCGTTAATTAGTATAGCAGAAGCGCAAAGTCGAGGCAATGCGCAAATCAAACAGAAATGAGTTATTCTTGAAAAAATGTCTGCATACATTGAGATAGAATGTATCATTGTTAAGATACGAACCTGCAAAAGGAAAGAAACTACCGACAGGTCAGCATGAAAAATCAGGAGGGCTTATGTACGAACAAATGGAATGTGGCGAAGTGTGTAAAAGATTTCATACAGATGAGAAAGCTGGACTGACGCAACAGGAAGCAGAGAAAAGGTTAAAGGCAGATGGGAAAAACCGATTAAAAAAAGTCAGGGAAGAGACAACGATAGACCGGATTCAAAAACAGTTAAATGACCCGATGATTTTTGTCCTTTTTATGGCAGCGTCTGTTTCTATTCTGCTTAGAGAATTTAGTGATACGGCAATTATTTTATTCGTGATTGGTTTAAATACGATGATAGGTGTAGTACAGGAGGGAAAAGCGAAAAAGGCGATGGATGCCTTAAAGAAAATGACAGCACCGGAAGCCACCGTAAAAAGAAATGGGACTTACCGAAAAATTCCGGCAGAAGAACTTGTAAAAGGTGATGTTGTAAAAGTGAAAGCCGGAGACCAGGTTCCGGCAGACATTCGTTTGTTTTTGTGTAAGGGAATTGAAGTAAATGAGTCGGCATTGACCGGAGAATCCACGGCAGTAAGGAAAGCCTGCGAGACGATGAAGCAGGAGGTTACAGCCTCTGAACAAAAAAATATGCTGTTTCTATCTACGGAAATTGTGAAGGGAAATGGAGAAGGAATTGTAGTTGCAACGGGGATGGAGACAGAGCTTGGAAAAATAGCCAAGATGATAAATGAACAGGAAAATGAAATGACACCGCTTCAAAAGAGATTGGGAGATCTGGGGAAAATCTTGAGTAAGGCGGCTGTTTTTTTATGTCTGTTACTTTTTTTGATGGGAGTGCTTCAACATAGAAATCTGTTACAGATGCTGTTGTTATCCATTTCTCTGGCAGTTGCAGCAATTCCGGAAGGACTTCCTGCGGTTGTAACGATTGTACTGGCACTTGGTGTGGCAAGAATGGCAAAAGCCAATACGATTATCCGTAAATTACCAGCTGTAGAAACACTTGGAGCGGTTAGTGTGGTTTGTTCTGATAAGACCGGAACGTTGACGGAAAATAAAATGAAAGTGTTGAAACTTTATGCGGAGGATAAAACCTTATTGGTTTCTCAGGTTCGACCAAGAGAATTTTCCCGTTTGATGCAGGGATTTTTGCTTTGCAATAATGCAGTAATCGGAAAGACGGAACTGGGGGATTCCACAGAGCTTGCACTTCTTTCTATGGGAGAACAGATGGGGATATCGAGAGAGCGGTTGGAAGAACGTTATCCGAGATTGGAAGAAATTCCGTTTGATTCAGATAAAAAATACATGGTTACGCTGCATAAAGACCAGAGTCAAGTATGCGCTTATATAAAAGGTGCCTGTGATTATCTGTTGGAAGTCTGTAGTTTCTGGTGGATAGGAGGAAAGATAGAACCGCTTGGACAGATTCAGAAAATGAGAATCAGACGAGTAATGGAAGAGATGGCAGAAGAGGGACTTCGGGTGCTGGCACTGGCTTTTAAAGAACATGTATCAGACTGGAATGAAAGCAGTATTATGAAAAATCTGGTATTTGCAGGACTTGCCGGAATGATGGATGCGCCAAGAAAACAAGTAAACCAGTCAGTCTATCAATTAAAACGTGCAGGAGTTCAAGTCGTAATGATTACCGGTGACTATCAGGAAACGGCATTTTCAATCGCAAAAATGACCGGTATTGCAAGAAAAAGAGAGCAGTGTGTGACCGGAGAAGAATTAGATGCAATGAGTGATGCAGAATTTTCTTCTAAAATGAATGACATCCGTGTGTTTGCAAGGGTAACACCGGCACATAAAGTAAAAATTGTAAAAGAATTTAAGAAAAATGGAAAAATTGTGGCAATGACAGGAGATGGGGTAAACGATGCACCGTCCCTTCATGCAGCAGATATCGGAATTGCGATGGGCGCAAATGGAACAGATGTGGCTAAAAATGCGGCAGATTTGATTTTGGCAGATGACAATTTTTCCACGATTGAAAAAGCAGTGGAAGAGGGGCGCAGTATTTATGTCAATATTAAAAAGTCGATTTTATTTTTATTGTCCTCAAACTTTGGAGAAATTATGACGATGTTTGTGTCGATTGCATTTTCGATGCCATCGCCATTAAAAGCAAGCCATATTTTATGGGTGAATCTGATTACAGATTCCCTTCCGGCACTGGCGCTTGGTGTAGATAAAAATGATACCGGATTGTTGATGGCAAAGAAGCCAAGAGATGAGAAGGAAAGCCTGTTTGCGCATGGAGGATGGCTGCTTACGATTGGATATGGGCTTTTGATTGGTGCGATTACTTTGTATGCGTTTCTGACAGGCGGACAGACTTATGCATTTACGGTGCTTGGAATTTCGCAGTTATTTCATGCAATCGGAATGAGGGATTGTGAGAAATCTATTTTTCAGATGAATCATCTGGAAAATCCGGTTATGATTTTTTCTTTTTTTACAGGGCTTGCACTTCAGGTGGCAGTGACAGAAATTCCGTGGCTGGTGGAAGCATTTCAGACCCGTCGCCTTTTGATGGGAGAATGGCTGTGGCTGTTGGGAATTTCGGCGGTTCCGCTTGCGGTACATGAAATAGTGGTGCTCATAAAACGATTAAAAAAAGGGTGACGGTGTAAATATGCAAGATTTTATATAAAAAATTGCATTTAAAACACAAAAATTCGTGTATAAGAGATAAAAAACGATGAAAATGCAAGAAAGACTTGACAATCAGTCATAAAGTAGCATACAATACTGCTTAGTAAGCCGAAGAAAAATGAATTGGATGGCAAATTGAAAAAATCAGGAGGAGAGCCATGACACCGTACAGAGAACTCAACAAAGAACAGCTGCAGGTGCTGAAAGCCCAGTTAGAAAAAGAATTTGAAGAAGTAAAAGCAAAAGGTTTAAACCTCGATATGTCCAGAGGAAAACCGTCAAAGAAACAGCTTGAACTTGCTATGGATATGCTTGAAGAATTAAAGAGCACAGATAAGCTGAAATGTGAAGCAGGAATTGACTGTCGTAACTATGGTTTGTTAGAAGGTATTCCGGAAGCAAGAAGACTTCTTGGAGCAATGACAGAGGTAACTCCTGATAAAATTATTATTTTTGGAAACTCCAGTCTGAATGTGATGTTTGATACCATTTCCCGTTCTATGACACATGGTGTCTGTGGAAATACTCCATGGTGTAAGTTAGACAAAGTAAAATTCTTATGTCCTGCACCAGGATATGACCGTCACTTTAAAATTACAGAATACTTTGGAATCGAAATGATTACTGTTCCGATGACTCCAACCGGTCCGGATATGGACATAGTAGAAAAACTGGTAAGTTCGGATGATGCAATCAAAGGAATCTGGTGTGTACCGAAATATTCTAACCCACAGGGAATTACTTATTCAGAAGAGACTGTAAAACGCTTTGCAAGATTAAAACCTGCAGCACCGGACTTCCGTATCTTCTGGGATAACGCATACTGCATCCATCACTTATACGAGGAAAAAGATTTCTTATTAGAGATTTTGGAAGAATGTGAAAAAGCTGGAAATCCGGATCTTGCATATAAATTCCTTTCCACATCAAAGGTAAGTTTCCCAGGCTCCGGTATTGCAGCTGTAGCTGCTTCTCCTAGAAACTTGGAAGATATCAAAAAACACATGTCAATTCAGACAATTGGTCATGACAAAATTAATCAGTTAAGACATGTACGCTTCTTCAAAGATATCGAGGGTATGCATGAACACATGAAGAAACACGCAGAAATCTTAAGACCGAAATTTGAAGCAGTGGAAAATACACTGGAAAAAGAAATCGGCGGACTTGGAATCGGTGAATGGACCAATCCAAAAGGCGGATATTTCATTTCCTTTGATTCAATGGAAGGATGTGCAAAGGCAATCGTTGCAAAAGCAGCGGAAGCCGGAGTGAAAATGACAGATGCCGGAGCAACTTATCCTTATGGAAAAGACCCGCATGATTCTAATATCCGTATTGCACCAAGTTTCCCGACCTTAGAAGAATTACAGACAGCAACAGAGATTTTTGTATTAAGCGTGAAATTAGTCAGTGTAGAAAAATTACTGGCAGAATAAGCATAAAAAAAGCCATTTGAACATTAAAAATAAAGGGCGGGATTCCAAAGAAAAGGAATCTCGCCTATTTTTGGATAAAAATCACAATTTGGTCACAGAATAGGGCTTTACTTTTGGGATAAAGATGAATTAGAATAAGGAATGCATAAAAGAAAAATAAAAGAATCAAAGAAAAAGGGGTAGGAATATGGAACAGAATGAAAGTGGTAACAAAAAATCCGCAAAACCAAAGAAAATCATAATTGGTATTCTGATTGCATGCGTGGCAGTGCTTGCGATACTCTATGCGGCAGGAGCATTTTATTTTTCCAGTCATTTTCTCCCAGGTTCAAAGATAAATGGAGTAAATTGTTCTGGAAAGACACTTGAGGGTGTGGAAAATCATCTGGCAGATGAAATTTCTTCTTATGCGCTTACTATCAAAGAACGTGGAGATAATACAGAAACGATTTCTGCAGATAGGATAGGACTCAGCTATGTGGATGATGGAAAAGTGGAAAAACTTTTAAAAGGACAGAATTCATGGGGCTGGATTACTGCATTTACAAAAAAATATGAATATACAATGAGTGCAACCACCACGGTTGATGAAGAAAAATTAACGTCAGCAATTGATGGTCTAACTTGTCTTGCTGAAGAAAACATGCAGCAGCCGGTCGATGCACATTTGGAGGTCAGTGATAATGGATACGAAATTGTTCCGGAAACAGAAGGAACCGCTCTGGATAAAGACAAGGTAACGGAGGTTATCACAAAGGCGGTTAAAGCCGGAGAGACAGAAGTAGACCTGGAAGCTTCTGACTGTTATTTAAAACCATCTGTTTATCAGGATGATAAAAATCTGATTGCGCAGAGAGACCAGAGCAATGCATTCTTAAAAGCAAAAATCACAATTGATTTTTCAGACCGTCAGGAAGTGGTAGACCAGAGTTTAATTAAAGACTGGGTTACAACAGATGAAAATGGAAATGCAGTCTTAGATGAAGCAAAAGTAAAAGCGTATGTGGTAGAACTTGCAAAGAAATATGATACCTTTGGTTATCCAAGACAGTTTAAGACCTCTACCGGTGAAACAATTACCGTAAGCGGGGGAGATTATGGCTGGCTGATGGCAAGAAATGATACCACGACAAAATTAATCGAGGCAATTAAAAGCGGAAAGTCTCAGACCATTGAACCGGAATATACATATAAGGGATACGTACGTGACACAAATGATATCGGAAATACTTATGTGGAAGTCAGCCTTTCTGCACAACACATGTGGTTTTATAAAAATGGTCAATTACTTGTCGATACAGATGTCGTAACCGGAAATCATAATCTGGGGCATGACACCAAAACAGGTATTTATGCAATTATGTACAAAGAAAGAAATGCGACCTTAGTAGGGGAAGATTATTCCTCACCGGTTAAATACTGGATGCCGTTTTATGCAAATGTTGGAATCCACGATGCAAGCTGGAGAACTACATTTGGTGGAAGCGAGTATTTAAATAACGGTTCTCATGGCTGTGTCAATACACCAGAAGCCAATGCAGAAAAGATTTTTAATAATATTGAAAAAGGTGTGCCGGTAGTGGTGTACTAAAACTTGAGAAGCTGTTGCTTTAGCGATGGAAAAATCGTGGAGTGACAGCTTCTTTTTGTATATATTAGTGTATGTATCAGGGGTGATAATTCTTTTGGAAGTGTTTTTTGTATTGCAGATTGTGTTTCAAATGCAGTGGAACATTGACAAAGAAAGAAAAATTGATTAGGATAAAGAAAACACAAAAATCAATGTGGGCTTTTATAAAGTTCATGATTAGAATAAAAGGGAGAAAACAAAATGAATATCGTAGTTTTAGCAGGTGGAAACAGTACAGAAAGAGATGTTTCTATTTCATCAGGAGAAGGCGTATGCAGTGCACTTCGTCAGAAAAATCATAAAGCTGTTTTAGTAGACGTATACTTTGGAAAAGAATCTTTTGGGGAAGAACTGTTTCCTGAAGTCTATGATGTAAAAGCAGAAGCAGACAGCATGAGAGAAATGAGTAAATTAGTGGAAGAAACAGGAAAGACCAGAAAAGAATTTTTTGGACCGAATGTACTTTCTATCTGTAAAGCAGCAGATATCGTATTTCTTGCCCTGCATGGAGCAAATGGAGAGGACGGAAAAGTACAGTCTGTCTTTGAATTAATGGGAATTCCTTATACTGGAACCGGCCCGCTCAGCAGTGGAATGGCAATGGATAAAGGAATTACAAAAATGGTATTTGAAGCAAAAGGTGTTCCGACTCCAAAGGGCGTTACTTTAGCTAAAGGAAAGAGTGAAACAGCACTTTCTGCTTATGATATGAACTATCCGGTTATCGTAAAACCTTGCTGTGGCGGTTCCAGTGTAGGAGTCTGCATTGCAAATAATGATGCCGAATATGCTGACGCTTTAAAAGAAGCATTTTCTTATGAGGATGAAATCGTTGTCGAACAGTTTGTAAAAGGACGTGAATTCTCTGTTGCAGTAGTAGAGGGAAAAGCCTATCCGATTATCGAGATTGCACCGCTTCAGGGCTTCTATGATTATAAAAATAAATACAATGCAGGTTCTACTATCGAGACTTGTCCGGCCAAAATTACACCGGAACAGACCAGTCAGATGCAGGCTTATGCAGAACTTGGTTATAAAGTATTAAATCTTCAGGCTTATGGCAGACTGGATTTTATCATGGATGAAAATGGCGCAATGTACTGCCTTGAAGCAAATACCCTTCCGGGAATGACACCAACCAGTCTGATTCCACAGGAAGCAAAAGTTCTTGGAATTGATTACCCGGAATTATGTGAAAAATTAATTGAAGTTTCTTTAAAGAAATATCAGTAGACGGAGAAAAACGATGAAAAATCTTACGTTAGAAAATATTGCAAAAGCCTGCAATGGAAGTTATCATGGCAGTGAAGCACAGGCAAATCAGGAAGTGCAGAGTATTTTTACAGACAGCAGAAAAGCGGCAAAAGGCGGTTTGTTTGTGCCGATTAAAGGGGCAAGAGTAGATGCCCATGATTTTATTAATCAGGTTATGGAAGTAGGGGCACTTGCAACATTAAGTGAAAAAGACCTTGGAGAAACCGAATTTCCATACATTAAAGTGGAATCCTCCTTACAGGCAGTAAAAGATATTGCGGAATTTTATTTAAAACAGTTAGAGATTCCGGTTGTCGGAATTACCGGAAGTGTTGGAAAAACAAGTACGAAAGAAATGATTGCAGCAGTACTTGGACAGAAATATAATGTGTTAAAGACACAGGGAAACTTTAACAATGAACTGGGACTTCCGCTTACCGTATTTGGACTTCGTGCGGAACATCAGATAGCAGTCCTTGAGATGGGAATCAGTGACTTTGGAGAAATGCACAGACTGGCAAAAATTGCACGTCCGGATACCTGCGTGATTACAAATATTGGTCTTTGTCATCTTGAATTCTTAAAATCAAGAGATGGAATTTTAAAAGCCAAAACAGAGATTTTTGATTTCTTAAAAGAAGACGGGCATGTCATCTTAAACGGAGACGATGATAAATTAGTGACCGTTACCGATGTCAAAGGAATCAAACCGGTATTCTTTGGGGTAGAAAATAAAAATGGAATCTGGGCCGATGAAATTGAGAGCAGAGGCTTAAAAGGAATCGAATGTCGGATTCATGTAAAAGATGAAAGCTTTAAAGTGCTTGTTCCGATTCCGGGGCGCCACATGGTTTATAATGCCCTTGCAGGAACAGCAGTTGGTTTAACTTATGGTTTAACCTTAGACGAAATCAAGGCTGGAATTGAGAGCTTACAGTCCTTAAGCGGACGCTTCCATATCTTGGAAAATGAGAAGAAAAATATTACGGTTATTGATGACTGCTACAATGCAAATCCGGTTTCCATGAAAGCTTCCCTTGAAGTGCTTCAGGATGCACTCGGACGAAAAGTTGCCCTGCTTGGAGATATGGGAGAACTTGGAAAAAATGAAGTGGAAATGCATCGTGAAGTCGGAAGATTTGCTGCCGAAAAAGACATTGATGTGATTGTGTGTACAGGAACATTATGTAAAGAAATGGCAGAAGCGGCAAAAGAAGTTTCAAATGGAAAAAAAGTATTATACTTTGAAAACAGAGAAGCATTAGAAGATGCACTGGATGAATTAATTTTGCCAGGTGACAGTATTTTAGTAAAAGCATCTCACTTTATGCAGTTTGAGAAAATTGTAAAGAAATTAGCGGAATAATAAAGAAGAAGTTTAAGTTTATTGCTTTTGTGAATAGAAAAATGATGGTACATCTGATAAAATGAAACTATAGAAAAGTACAACGATAGTTTCGATTTGTATGCTGATTAGGTAAGGAGGTATCATCATGAAAAAAACAATTTATGTATGTATTTCTGCTGTTTTGTTAATGTGTTTGATTGCACTTAGCACTTATTATATTCCGGACTTAAAAATCAAGATGCTTGTATCTTTTCTTGTTGTGTTGGCAGGAATTTGTATGATTAGAATGGGTATCATTCAGAAAGAACGTTAATTGCATAGTAATATAAAATGGGCTGACATATCGAGTAGTTTGATATGCCAGCCCATTCTTTTATTCCTCATGCGCCACAATATTTTGCAGCCACACTCCTTTTTTAACCAAAATAAATCCAATGACACATTTAATAATATCTCCCAACTGTACCAGCGTATAGATTCCAATAACCGGAAGTGCCGTAAAACGGCTTAACGTAAATGCAATCGTTACACTCACACACCAGATAAATACACTGTCAAACAAGAAGGTGATAATCGTCTTTCCTCCTGAACGAAGGGTAAAGTATGATGCATGTAGGAATGCATTTTGTGGCATGAAGATTGCGGTTATCATAATAAAGTATTTTGCCAGTTCCCTTGCCTCGGCATTGGTATTGTAAAGCAATGGGAAGAATGGTGCAAGCACCAGCATCACAAGTGCCACGCAGGTACAGCAAAATACGGAAAATGCAATCATCTTTGTATCGGTTTCTCGTGCTTTTTTCATCTCTCCGGCGCCAAGAAGCTGTCCGACTACAATTGCGACAGAATCTCCAAGTGCAATAAATACAATATTAAAGACATTGTTAATGGTATTAGAAATATTTAAACCAGCTACGACATTTAATCCACGAACCGAATAACATTGCGTCAGCATTGCCATTCCTGCTGCCCATAATGCCTCATTAAATAATAGCGGTGTTCCTTTTATCAATATTTTCTTTGTCATATAAGCCGGTACTTTTAAGGTACGATAAAGTCCCTCAATATAAGGGTTTTTCTCTTTATGGCGGTGCGTCCAGCTGATAACGATAATGGCTTCTACATATCGAGAAAGCACAGTTGCAATCGCAGCACCTCTTACTCCAAGAACCGGAGCTCCAAATTTTCCATAAATTAAAATATAGTTAAATAATAAATTAATTAAAACGGCTGTAATTCCCGCTTTCATCGGTACAACCGTCTCGCCACACTCACGAAGGGTACTTGCGTAAACCTGTACCATCATAAATGGCGGAAGTCCGACAAGCATAATCCACAAATACTGTTTTCCATACAGTAAAGTTGCAGCTGCATTTTCCCTTGCACCTTCTCCATGCAGATACAGCTCAATCAGCCGGTCCCCACCAACTAAAAAAATAACAATGGTTGTTACCGTAAGAATCAGTGCCATCCATAACTTGTAGCGGAAGGTATTTCTGACTCCCTCCTGGTCTTTTTGTCCAAAATACTGGGCGGTAAAAATACCTGCTCCGGATACACCTCCAAAGATGCAGAGATTGTATACAAAAATAAGCTGATTGACAATCGCTGCGCCTGACATCTGTTCTGTTCCGATTCGTCCAATCATGATATTGTCTAACAGACTGACAAAGTTTGTGATTCCATTTTGAATCATAATCGGAACAGCAATCAGCAGAATCATCTTATAGAACTTCTTATCCCCGATTAATTTTGAGGCGAGTCCCTGTTTTTTTACTGCTTTCTCTCCCATAACTTCTCCTTTCTCCTAATTCCCATACAACATACAGTGCGAAAGCTGTAAGGGATAGGATACTACACAAACACAATTTTTTCAATTGTTTTTTTCGACAATCTTTTTTGCCGTTTTTTGGCTTGCTATCCAAAAGCTTTTTGCTTATAATATCTCTTGAATATTAATAATATACCATACGGTATAGAAAGGCGGTTTTTATGATACGTTTTATTTGCGTATGTATCGTAGTCATCGGTTATCTGATTTTATCCATTCCGATTCTGCTTGTAGAATGGGTCATTGGAAAATTCAACAAACGTGCAAAAGACATTAGTTCTCTTCGCATTATCCAGGCAGTCTTTCGTTTTATCCTGAAAATTACCGGAGCAGATATTACGGTAAAAGGACATGAAAATGTTCCGGCAGATACAGCAGTCCTTTATATCGGAAATCACAGAAGTTTCTTTGATATTCTGCTGACTTATGTACTCTGCCCGAATGTCACCGGTTATGTTGCAAAGAAAGAAATGGAATCCATTCCTCTGTTATCAATATGGATGCGTTATCTTCATTGTCTCTTCCTTGACCGTAAAAATATTAAAGAGGGAATGAAAACAATTCTTTTGGCAATAGAAGAAATGAAAAATGGGATTTCTATCTGCATTTTCCCGGAAGGAACAAGAAATCGAAATGAAAGTGAACTCGATCTGCTTCCGTTCCATGAAGGAAGTTTTAAGATTGCAACCAAGGCTGGATGTCCAATTGTACCGATTGCCATTCACAATTCAGCCGGAATTTTTGAAGCGCAGTTTCCGAAAATGCGACCGGCAAAAGTAATGGTAGAATATGGCGAGCCGATTTATCCGGATAAATTGGATAAAGAAGAGAAAAGACATATTGGTGCGTATACGCAGAATGTGATTTTGGAAATGTTAAAAGAAATGAATCAATGAAAATAATAAGATTATCAAAAAAAAACTCTGGCTAAAAGGTCAGGGTTCTTTTTTTTTGCTCTTTGGCATACATTATTGGTAAGTCAGCGAAGGAAGGGCAAAATGAGGCAAAAAATCTATACAGGAGTGTTATTGTGGTCGGTTGTTATCATTTTATTAGCGCTATCCGGCTGTTCGATTGAAAAAGTAAGTGCACAAAAACAGGATAAAATCGAGTACACCATTTTAAAAGAGGCGGAATTTCCGGAAAAAGTGCAGGAGTTGATAGAGGAAAATAAAACAAAAGAGTTTCAGCTTACTTATCAGGAACAGGGAAATTTGTATCTGATAAAGGGGTATGGAGAACAGAAAACAGGCGGTTACAGTATCCGGATTGAGGATGTTTCTCTTTGGGAGAATGCCATACATGTACAGACTATGCTGATTGGACCCAAAGAAGAAAATTTAAAAGACGAACCGTCCTATCCGTATCTGGTTATTCGGATGGAATACAGGGATGAACCGGTTATTTTTGAGTAAAGTAAAAGCAGAAATGATAAAAAGAGATAGAAAAGAGGGTATAATGTGGAACTGATTACAAAACGAGTACATACAATGCGGACGAAATGTGAAGCAGTAAGTCAGGTTACGTTTGATGAAGATTTGAATGTACCGGATGTAAAACCGGATGTGGGACGTATGATACAAAAGAAAGGAGAAATCCAGATAGACGAAATGCAGGTATCAGACGGGCATGTCTTTTTTAACGGAGCACTATTGGTGGCTCTTTTGTATGTCAGTGACAGTATGGAACGAAAGATCCAAAGTCTGCTCGGCACACTGCCGATTGCAGAAACCATGCATTTGGAAGATTTGCAAAGTGGGCAGAAAGTAAAACTTGAATGGGAACTTGAGGACTTGAGTGTCCAGCTGATTCATTCCAGAAAATTAAATATTAAGGCATTGATTACATTTACTGCAAGGGTGGAAGAACTTGAAGAAATTCTTCTGCCGGCAGGAGGGGAAACCCCTGAGATTTCCCAGAAAAAAGAAGAAATTCCGGTAATGGGAATCTGTATACATAAAAAAGACACCATGCGGGTAAAAGAAGAAATTTCCCTTGCTTCGAATAAGCCTAATATTCATGAACTTTTATGGGATACTGTTGAAATAAGAGGTGTGGACATTCGTGCAAAAAGTGATAGAATTGCAGTAAAGGGAGAATTATTTTTATTTGTACTTTACCGAGGAGAAGATGATAACTACTCTCTTCAATGGCTCGAACATTCCATTCCGTTTTCGGAAGAAATTGAGTGTGCAGGCTGTGCAGAAAGCATGGTGCCGGATGTTGATGTTTTGCTTGCGCAAAGTGAATTGAAAATCCGAACAGACAGTGATGGAGAAGAGCGAGTGCTTGCAGTCGAAGCGATGCTGGAACTTGAAATCCGAATTTATGAGGAAGAAGAGGTTTCTCTTTTACTGGATGTGTATACTCCGGCAAAGGAACTTCGGGTGGTCTGTAAGCCGGCAAAATTAGAATGCCTTTTAGTAAAAAATTTTTCAAAATGCAGAGTAGGAGAACGTCTTAAGACAAGTGAAAATCAGGGGAAAATTCTGCAAATCTGTCACAGTGACGGAATGGTAAAGGTGGACAATACTCATATTATGGAGAATGGAATAGAAATAGAGGGTATTGTTACGGTTAAGATTTTATATATTATCAGTGATGACGAAATGCCGTTTTATTCGATGGATGCAATGATTCCATTTTCACATATTGTGGAAGCACAGGGAATAGGAAAAGAATGTATTTATCATCTGCATACGGATTTGGAACAGCTTTCTACAACGATGATTGACAGTGACGAAATAGAAGTAAAGATTGTATTGAATCTAAATGCGTTGGTGATGAAACAAAGGGAACGGCCGTTGATTTATGAAATTGAAGAACAGGAACTGGACAGAGAAAAACTGCAAAGTATGCCTGGGATTGTGGGATATCAGGTACAGCCTCAGGATACGATGTGGGATATTGCAAAGAAGTTTTATACGACAACAGAAGAGATTATCCGTCTGAATCATCTGGAGTCAGAAGAACTTCATCCATTTGATACGTTGATACTTGTAAAATCAGTTGAGAGTAAATAAGAAATTTTCCTATTGAAAACGACCAAAAGATGGGCTAGAATGAATGTAGAATGTTTAAAAAAGAATACAATGTACAAAGAAATATACAGGAGAAGAAAATGAGATTAAGAGCGTTGGCAAAAATTAATCTGGGATTGGATGTAATCGGGAAACGTGAAGATGGATACCATGAAGTTCGTATGATTATGCAGACAATCAACATGTATGACCAACTGGAGATTGAAAAAAAAGACGAACCAGGAATTTCCATTACAACGAATCTTCCATTTATTCCGACAGATGAAAGAAATTTAGTTTATAAAGCAGCAAAACTCTTGATGGATGAATTTGATATTCAGGAGGGAATCACAGTCGAGCTGCAGAAATTTATTCCGGTGGCAGCAGGAATGGCAGGAGGCAGTTCAGATGCTGCAGCAACCATGATTGGCATGAATCGTCTGTTTAATCTGGGGCTTACTGTAAAAGAGATGATGAAACGTGCTGTGGCAATTGGAGCGGATGTACCATATTGCCTGCTTCGCGGAACCGCACTTGCAGAGGGAATCGGAGAGCAGTTAAGACCTCTTCCGCCATGTCCGAACTGCTACGTACTGATTGGAAAACCGGCGATCAGTGTTTCAACTAAGATGGTTTATGAAAAATTAGATTCTGCCCAAATTGAGCATCATCCGGATATCGATCGGATACTGGAGGGGCTTCAGTGGCATAATTTAAATAAAATATCTGAATATATGGGAAACGTGCTTGAAAAAGTTACGATTGCACAGTATCCGATAATTGAGGAAATCAAAAACCATATGAAAGAACACGGAGCCGTAAATGCAATGATGAGCGGAAGCGGACCGACGGTATTTGGTTTATTTGATGATAAAGACACAGCGGAGCATGCATGCGAGGCGCTTAGAGAAAGCAAAATTGCAAAGACTGTATTTTTGACAACAGTATTTAACAACGGAGGACACTGATAAGATGGATTTAGAAATGCATATGGATGAATACCTGCCTCTTAGGGATGTGGTTTTTAATACATTAAGAAAAGCGATTTTAAAAGGAGATTTAAAACCGGGAGAACGACTGATGGAAATTGCACTTGCAGAAAAGTTGGGGGTAAGTCGTACTCCGATTCGAGAGGCAATTCGAAAACTGGAGCTTGAAGGTTTGGTTGTGATGGCACCGAGAAAAGGCGCAAAAGTTGCTTCTATTACAGAACGTGATTTAAATGATGTACTTGAAGTAAGAAAAGGAATGGAAGAACTTGCAATTCGCCTTGCGTGTGAGCGTATTACACCGGAACAATTAGATGAACTTGACAAAGTAGAAAAGAAGTTTTTAAATCTGATTGACAGCGAAAACTTAACGGAACTGGCTGAAGTAGACGTAGAATTTCATGATATTATTTATGCGACAACCAATAATAAACGTCTGATTCAACTTTTGAATAATTTAAGAGAGCAAATGTACCGTTATCGAATTGAGTATTTAAAAGACAGTGCGGTAAGAAGGCAGCTTGCAAAAGAGCATAAATCTATTTGTGAGGCACTTCGTACGCATGACAAAGAAAGTGCACTGCGTTATGTTTATGTGCATATTGATAATCAGCAAAAGGCGATTATCAGAAGCCTGAATGAAGAAAAAGAAGAATAAAAACTAAAAAAATGGAAATGTTAAAAGAGATGCCAAAAGAAGGGCATCTCTTTTTATTGTGCAAAAAATATATTCTATAAAATATCGGGGGAATATGATTTATGAGCCATTCTATCCGTATTTCACCAAAGATAAAAGAAAATGAATCCTGTTTTCGAGAAGTATTCAAAGACTGTGCGGATATTTTGTTCCATACAATGGAACTTGGTCGGGGAAAAACAGTCGACTGTTTTGTGATTTATCTTGAAGTAGCGGTCAGCAATATGATTCTCGAAAAATCCGTGCTTGGAAAATTCATCAATGAACTGTGCAAGGTATCTGGAGATGAGATTTTAGAGCGGGTTGAAAAAAATGCATTGGGAATTTCAGATGCGGTACAGCTGGATACGGCAGAA